>Ga0302278_10000744_pt1 | contig 41085 bp, 36 predicted proteins | sample III_Bog_N3_2_FD_194543 | JGI IMG/M metagenome (GOLD analysis project Ga0302278, IMG submission 194543) | Peat permafrost microbial communities from Stordalen Mire near Abisko, Sweden - III_Bog_N3_2 | ecosystem: Environmental > Terrestrial > Soil > Wetlands > Peat | place: Sweden: Abisko...
CACAAACTCGCTCAGCCGCGCCACCGTCCGTCCCTGCGCATCCTCAATCACCGCGCCATACCCTGAAGGCCCGGGATTCCCCCGCGACCCCCCATCGCAATGTGCCGTGAACCACTCCGCAGCCCCACCACCGCCGCCCGCACTTCCATCGTCAAAAAGATTTCCAGTCATCGCTTCCCAGTCTACCGTCTCCACACCTCCCAGCACGCACCCTCACGAGCCGATAGCAGCTCAATTTCCGGCTAGCCACCATACCGGCAAAACCGGACTCCGGAACACCAAGGCATCTTATGCGGTCCGACCGGACGGCAAATCAATCTCAAGACAGCCGACAGTGAACGCAAACGGAAACGGTCCCGGATCATCTGTTCGATAAAGCCCGTCGAAGAAAACAACCGCGCGCGTTCCAGCTTGCCCGGCAAACAGAAATGACGGTTTCCATGGACCTGAATGCCACCCGCGATCTTCCCCAGTCATGATCTGGATCGGCTCGCCCCAGTCCGACAGCCTCCCCGAGGGATGGGTTGCAGTACACCACCACAGCCCGGTTTCCGCCGGCGCCGCGCCTCCACCCACCCAAACCCGCGCAAAAATCGCCTCAAATTCCGTCCCACGCTGACGAACACAGAAGTCGAACATCTTCATCTCCGGCGGCGCAAACACCTCATGCTTCGTCCATCCGGTCTTCCCGTCTTCGCTCTCCGCATATCCCTGAACCAGGTAGTCCTCATGGTTTGATCCAGCCACATACCACAATTTCCATTTTCCATCGTGATACACAAGGTTAGGTTCAAAGACACTTCCGTGCTCCCATTCCTCGCTGGCAACGAATGCTGGCTCGGCCTGATCCACCCACTGCTTTCCATCCCATTCGAGAAAACCAATTGTGTAGGGTCCCCAGAGATTCTCCGCTCCCCCCGCATAATAAATCCGCTCAACCCATGCTCCACGCTCAGCATCCCATCCCCGCACATAAGATGGGCAGTGCCGTCCCCCTTTGCCGTCCCAGCCGGCGCTGGACTTACGACCGGCCAGCGGCGTTAACTGACCTGCGTCGTCGCGCCTGAGCACCCATCCCCGACTCGCCCAACCCTGACTCGCCCCTCCCTGATTCGAAAGCGAAGTTTCCGGCGATAGCGTTGCGCTGAAGAGATCCGTTGCTCCGTATCCATGGGCCTGCCCTGCCAGGTATAGCCAGAACTGGTTCTCTCGATTCACAACGCAGGCATCGGTCAGCTCGGCTCCGCCAGTTCCGGTAGCTGGATCGCGAGGGTCGAAGACCTTGAATTCTGTTCCAGATAGTTCTTTTCCGCGACGACTCGCGACGTTGGAAAGCATTTCGGACATCAGCCGCCTCCTGACCTCCTGATCGATTAAACAATACTGAACGGTATAGTTTAGTTTGTCAACAATGTAAATCTGCTCCCTTCCCCTTCCAATTCCAAGTAAGCCTTTCGATTCAACCTGTAGTCAGCCGGACGGGCGGCCTAGATCTTATTGTTTGCTGATTTTTGAGCCAGATCCTTCGCCCAGAAAGCCAAGCTATCGGCAACCTGCTCGGAGGAGAAGCCTTCATGCGCATATTCGTCATAGATATATTCAAGCATCATCAATGAATTCACAGCTTCAAGTCCGGCACGTTCGTTATCAGCGAGTTTTCGCCCTAATTTGCGCGCGGCCACTTCTGCGATGGCCTTGTGCATTTCTGCTCTCATTTCGGACAAGTTCACTTCTTCTCTCCATTTGCTGTTTGTAAACGTTATTATGGTGGCAATTATAGGCGCGCATCGATTGCGGTTGCATCACCGCCAATCCAAAAACCGCGCCACCACCCACAAGCCCGGTTCGCGAACAGCCGCCTCCCTAACCCCGCTAACCCCGCCAACCCCGCTAACTCCGCTCCGCCTGCAGCAACTGCTCACCAATCCCCCGCCCACCCGTCTGTTCGAATGCGGACAATTCCAACCTCCGGGAGAACGACTCGATGGCATCGGATGCGGTGATCTACCCCACCTCCTTGATCGCGGTTTCGGCCCTCGCGCCCTGGCCAGCCCCCACGAGCGTAGCCCGTCCACTCCTGGAAGAGGTACAATCCCTCCCAGGTATGGCTGTCTCTACCGCTATCGACTCGCCGAAAAGCGCTCAGGATCGCGCCCAGGCCCGCGCCCCGGAGATGGAACTCATCCGCGAAGCGCAGTCCGGCTCCCGCGTAGCCTTTGACGCCCTCGTCCGCCAATACGAGCACCAGGTCCTCCGCCTCGCCCTCCATCTCACCGGTTCTGAAAGCGATGCGGAAGATATCTACCAGGAAGCCTTCCTCAAAGCCTACCGCTACATCGGCAACTTCCGCTTCGAGTGCTCTTTCTATACCTGGATCTACCGCATCGTCACCAACCTCTGTCTCGACCAGCTCCGCCGCAAAAAAACCCGCCGTGAAGATCACGCCGTCGTCATGGATCACTCCGGCGACGAAATCGACCTGCTGGCCTCCGTTTCTGACGACCGCTCCTTCTCCAATCCCGCCAAGGAACTCGACCGCAAATTCCTCGGCCAGAAAATTCAAACCGCGCTCGGCAAGCTCACCCCGCGCGAAAGAATGGTTTTCGAGCTCAAGCATTACCAGGGTCTCCGCCTGCGCACCATCGGAGAAATGTTGAGCACCACGGAAGAGACCGCCAAGAACACCCTCTTCCGGGCGACCAAGAAGTTGAGATCCCAATTGGCGGAGTTGCGATAAACACCAGGCCCTTTGCAATCCCACAACGGGATGCTGATTTCATGGGCCGCATGCACCACTCTTTTAGAGGCTGGAAGGACGTACCCAAATGAATTGCGAAATTGCCCACGAAAGAATCGTCTCGGCGGCATACGGAGAGCTGTCCGACGAGCAGATCCATGAACTGGAGCGGCATATGACTGGCTGCCCGGAATGCCATTCGGAGCGCGAAGAATTGCTGGCCCTCAAGCTGCTGGCCGCCGCGCATCCCATGGTCGAGCCGCCTGCCAACCTCGTCGCCCGTTCCCGCCTCCGCCTTGAAGAAGCTCTCGACGCCCTGCCGCCCAAGCGCTGGTATGAGTACCTCGGCCAGCGCATGCTCAACAACTTCGCCAGCCTTCAGACCGCGCCCATCGCCGCCTGCCTCCTGCTCGTTGCCGGAGCCGGCGCAGGCACCCTCGGTGGTTACGAGTACGCCCAGAATCGCGCTGCCCGCGCCGCCTCTGCTGTCACTGCGGAGAACAAGACCCAACCGTCCGTAGCCGCGCCATCCCCCGCTGAAATCGCCAACATCTCCAGCATCGTTCGCCAGCCAAATAGCGACATCGTTGAAGTCCACTACAACCAGGTCGTCCCCCGCCAGGTCGAAGGCTCCATCGACGACCCGACCATCAGCGATCTCCTCATGCTGGCCTCTGAAAACTCAGCCTCCGCCGGCGTCCGCGACGATTCCGTCGGCCTCATGGCTGCCCAGTGCCGCGCCGGACACGGTTGCAAGGCCGCCGGCATCCGCGACGCACTCATGGTCGCCCTTCGCTACGATAAAAACGAAGGCGTCCGCGAAAAAGCCCTTCAGGGCCTCGAACCCTGGGTCGCTCAAGACGTCCGCGTCCGCGATGCCGTCCTTGAAGCCCTGCTCAACGATGCAGATCCGCGCATCCGCACCGCCGCCATCAACATCCTTGAGCCCGTCGAAGCCGACGCCAGCGTAAGACAGGTATTGCATTCTGTCGCGAATTCTGACAATAATCCCCAAATCCGCACCGTCTCAAGACAGGTACTGAGCCGCGTGTCGGAGATTCAGTAGAAGTGTTTAACCATTCCGGTCATCCCACCGTCTTAAGAGTGAGGAGCCGGGAAAAAAGACTGCGGGAGAAGTAAAAATGAAGCACCTTTTGAGGCCGTATCGCACCGCTGCACCGGATCAGACTGTGGCGCCGAATGAAACTGTAGCGCCCAATGAAACTGTAGCGCCGAATGAAACTGTAGCGCCGAATGAAACTGTAGCGCCGAATGAAGCTGTAGCGCCCAATGAAACTGTAGCGCCGAATGAAACTGTAGCGCCGATCTCCAGATCGGCTGTCGTGTGGGCGTCCTCGCCCGCACTCCGCAGGCCCCATCAACCCCGCTTCTTGTCCGGTTCCCTTGCGCTCGTTGCCCTGGCCCTCACACCCTACTGCGCGCAAGCACAACGCAGCGGCATCACCATCCTGTTCCACGATCCCAGCCCCCTCCTCCTTCATTCATCAACATCTCAGGGCTATCTCGGCGTTGACCTCGCCGACGTCGATCAGGAAAAAGCCCAGGCCCTCAAGCTCAAGGAAGTCCGCGGCGCCATCATCACCCTCATCGACCACGACGCGCCCGCCGGCCAAATCGGCCTCCACGTCAACGACGTCGTCATCCAGCTCAACGGCCAGGACGTCGAAGGCGCCGAGCAACTCCACCGCATGCTGCGCGAAATTCCCGCCGGCCGCAAAGTCAGCCTCGAAATCAGCCGCGACGGCAACATCCAAACCCTCGCCGTCCAACTCGTCGATCGCCGCGTCCTCGATCGTGAAATCTGGACCCGCATCGGCAAGAGCGAGGACAACTTCGCCCAGCCTTCCGGCGCCATGGGCATCCTCAACGGCGAAGGCGATACCGGCGTTCCCGGCGCCCTGCGCCTCTCCATCTTTGGCAGCTCGCTCAATGTCGGCGCACTCGTCGAGCCTCTCACCCCCCAAACAGCCGACTTCCTCGGCATCCCCGCCGGCCTCATGGTCAAGCAGGTCGCCCGCAAAAGCGAGGCTGCCGCCTCCGGCCTTAAGCCCAAAGACGTAATCCTCAAGGTCGGCGCAGACCCCATCACCAACCTCTCCAGCTGGGATCGCGCCCTCCGCGCCAACCAGGGCAAGCCCGTCCAGGTCACCATCCAGCGCGGGGAAAAGCAGATGGTCCTCACCCTCCAGGTCGATTCCCACCACAAGACCGGCCAACTTCAGCCCCAGGACCCGTTTACCTCCGACGACTCATCCACCGTTGCTGAAATCGACCCCGACGTAATGCAGCTCTTCAGCCCGCTGGACACGAACCCAGCCCAGGCCCTCCGCGATCAGGCCGCCACCCTCGGCCAGTTCCAGCCAGCCCCGCTCAGTGCCGAGCAGCTACGCAAACAAGCAGAGCAGCTGCGCCAGCAAATGGAAGTATTCCAGCACCAGTTCAACCTCCAGCAATTTACATTCGATCCCACCCAGGTCCAGGAACTCCAGAAGCAGATGGAGCAATTCAACAAGGAGTTCAACTCCAACGCCTTCCAGTTCACCCCCGAACAAATGGACGAAATGCAAAAGAAGCTCGACCAGTTCAAGAAAGACCTCCAGTCCACCGCTCCCCAGACCCAGCCCAACCAGGTCGCACCCTACTAACCCTCGGCCAATTCCAGCAGGCACGCGCTGTGCCCCATTCATCGCAGCTTCTTCGCGATGAGTGGGATAGCTCCACCTATCTACAGCTCTTTACAGTTTTTGCCCTTTTAGCTTTTTATGGTTTTTATGGTTTTTCCCCATCAATTCCCCACATTGCAGATACACTGCTCGCAGGGGAGGTTCACATGCAAACGGAACAGCTCGTCCAACTGCAGTCCACCAACCGCCGCATCGAGGCAACGGATGCCGACCTCTCCCGGTCGGAATTCACCGATGTCAACCTCTCCAGCGCCCAGTTCAAAGACGTGAACCTGGCCGGCGCCCTCATCGAGAACGTCAATTTCTCCCACGGCACAATCCACAACGCCAACCTCAAAAGCCTCAGAATCGACTCAGCCGACCTTCGCGGCGCCACCATCGTCCGCAGCCTGATGGAAGGCATGACCATCGACGGCATCCCCGTTCCCGACCTCCTCGCCGCCCACCGCCTCCTCAATCCGTAACTCAATCCGAGCGCTGACGTGTGAAGGGGCATGACTTCAGTCGTGCCATAAGCTGCTTGAAATGAGAGATATGGGACTTCAATCCCCGGGCTTCCCTGCACCGTCGCTCCAACACCAGTGCGAGCCTCCCGCGAGCGTCTGCCCCACCGCAGGTGGCGTCCGCCCCATCGCAGGTGCCTACTTAACCCCCTTAGCCGGATCCCACTTCCCCTGCAGCTTCCGCACATAAAGTATCTGTCCAATGTGGTAAGCGTTATGCGCCCCCACATGCGCAATCAGAGAAGCATTCTCCGCCAGCTTCTTATCATCCGCCCCCTCCACAGCCTTCTCCCAGTCCGCCATCACCTTGTCCAGCTTGACCTTCAAATCGTCCCACTGCGCCGCATTGAACTTGTCAAAAGTCTCATTGTTATTCCCATCAAACGGAGCCAGCTTCTCCCCATTAAACGTCGCCAGCTCGCGCGCATTCCAATACCACAAGTGGTAAGCCAGCTGCCCCACCGAGTGGTTCCCCTTCCCAGGACTCCACTGCGCCTCTTCCGCCGTCAGCCCATCCACAGCAATCTTCGCCGGCACAAACCAATCCTCGGAATCATGTGTGGTGTGCAACTGCTCCAGCAGCACCCCACGCAATGTAGTTGGAGCCTTCGTCTGCGCCCCCGCAACCATCGCCACACACAGAGGAGCCAACACCAGCACCATCGCAAAAACTCGTCTCATCGCATAACCTCCAAAGTTAAGATTCACGGGCAGTATATTCACAAGACTCCGCAAAACCCAAAATGTGACAAGCCGAATCCAATCGCCATCACTTCGCACCCGCCGCGGAATGCACTTCCGCAATATACCCTCCAGGAAACTCCACAAACGCTGATCTCCGCCCGCCCCCGTCGAAGGTTGTCGATAGCACCTTCGCGCCCGCCGTCGCAGCCCTCTTCAGCGTCGCGTCCAAATCCGGCACTTCGTATCCCGTCGTCTCGTGCCCAAACGGATACCGCAGTTTCCCGTTCGTCACCATCACCTGCATCTTCCCAAACCCCGACGTAATCCGAATCCGCCGGTAGATTTCCCCCGCACGCCCAATCTCGCCCCCATCCGCCTGCCGCGCGTCCTCCACCACCTTGCCGCCTGAAAACGCCACCCAATCCCGCACAAATTCATCCACCCTCTCCGGCGTCACATACACGCGGTTCTCCGGAATCGTCTCCAGCGGCGGATTCGTCCCCGCCTTGAAGTGCCAGTAGAGCTGCATCCGCACCCCGCCTGGCCATTCGATAATCGCGTCTATCCCAATCGGGTCCTTGAATGGCGCCACAATCACCGCGGCCCCCGACGCCCTCGCCGCCTTCATTGCCTCGTCCATATCCGTAACCAGGTATCCGGTGCGCTCGTTTCCAAAGCCGCTCGGCACCGCCGTCTGATACGCAAAAATTGAGAGCGGCCCAACCGGAGTGAGCACCACCTGCGACAAGGTGCTGCTCGGCGTCGGAGTCACATCGGCCAAGCCCCGCTTCCCCGCACTCCCGCCAAACGTAGCCACCAGGCTGGTCACCAGCGCATCCATATCCCCTGCCGAAGCAACATAAACATGCGTAGTGTCATACTGCGGCCCCACAGCCACGCCGCCGCCGCCCAAACCCTGCCCCGCCGCACCAGCCGCAAGAAACACAGTTGCACAAGCAATCACAACGCAGACCCGCAACAAGGGTCCCGCCATTCGGATCATCAAATTTCCCGCCATCCTCAGCAACACCTCGCCGCGATTATACCCACACCAGAAACAACTCCACCTTGACGTAGATGTGAGAAGGGGCACAACTTTATAGCTTGGTGAAAAACTCCATCTGGACGTACATGTGTGAAGGGGCACACCACAAAAGACCCAGGCTTTACGACCTGCGGAAAAACTCACACCAGGCACAACACGCAGATGCTTTGTATCAGGGCATGGCTTTAGAGCCTGCCCTGAGCGGCGTCGAATGGGTGCCGATCGAGCCCCAAAAAAGAGGCGGGCTTTACAGGCTGCGGAAAACCCCATTCGGACGGTAGGCCGGGGAATTCAGACGGTAGGCCGGGGAATTCGGGCGGTAGGCCGGGGAATTCAGACGGTAGGCCGGGGAATTCGGGCGGTAGGCCGGGGATTTATCCCCGGCATAAAGCCAATAAAATCAATGTGGGCTTCAGCCCCTGAGGTACGCTTTTCAAGCTTTTCGCCAGAAATTTGGCCTTTTCCCGCAGCCTGTTGAGCCCCTGCCAACCCACCTCCGATCGGGAACGGCCTTTTGTCAGTTGACTATGCGAAGCGTCACGACCCCACGCCTTCGGAAAAACCACGTCTGGAGGAAGATGTGTGAAGGATCTCAAACTGTGTGAAGGGGCTCAACTTCAGTTGTGCCATAAGACCAACAAAAATCAACTCCGGGCTTCAGCCCGAGGGAAGTCGTCGCTTTGCTCCGCGCCAAAGGCGAGGTCCATCTAACCCGCATCAACGACATCCTGATCAACCTGATGGAAGCCGAGCGCCGCGCTGGCGCGGGGAGATAGCATATCCCAAGTCTTAGAGGCGAGACTTGGGAGAACACCTACTCAGGAAGTCTTGGCATTCATACCCGCTTCGCGATCAATCTTTGCCACATGCTTGAGCAGGTTCTTAGCCACAAATTCACCGATTCTAACTGGGACGGCGTTCCCAATTAGCCGTCCGAGCACGCTATATCGGACTTTCGCGCCCTGTGGAAGAAAGCGGTAAGAGCGGGGAAAGGTCTGGAGCAGTGCGGCCTCCCGTAGCGTTATTGCTCTGTCTTGTTCTGGGTGGCCGAAGCGTCCATTCCCGTAGCCGAAGCATTGAGTCGTGATCGTTGGCGCCGGCTCATCCCATTCCATTCTCCCGTAAACGGACGGATAGGTTTCGCCGGAGATCTTCCGATGGCATTTTGCCAATAGGGATTTGTCCCAATCGCGCCACGTTCCACCCGGTCGCGATGCGCGAACTCTTCGTAGGTTTAGGTCGCTAAGTTTGCAAGCTGAGTGCAGGGGGTCTTCGGGATCTGACTCGCCCGCTCGAAGAGGTAGTAATGAGGAGACGGCCTCGCGTACTGTTGCCTTACGGTCGAGGTCGCCGGTTCGCGGAATCCCAAGTTTGACAGGGCCAAGACGAGAGGCAAGGAGAACGAGTCTCTTTCTCGTCTGCGGGACGCCTAAATCCACGCAGTCGATTATTTCCCAGCAGACGTGATATCCGTGCAGCGATTTCAGAAGCTCCGTGAAAACATTGTGATTGACAAGTTGGGGGACATTCTCCATCGTAATTAGCTGCGGCTGGGCCTCGCGGATTAGGCGTCCGAAATCTAGCACAAGATCCCACTGCCCCTTGCTGGTTGGATTTCGACCTTTCTGGCGCCCATATGTCGAAAATGGCTGGCATGGCGCGCAACCAGCCAGGAGGGTATGTCTCCCCTTTCCCCAGAGAGAACGTAATTGGTCCCCAGAGACCTTGGCGACATCCATCTCAAGGAACTTCGCCTCGTTGTTTGCCTCGTATGGAAACCGGCATTCGGGGTCTAGATCGATCCCTGTCGACACACGGACTCCACCTTTTGCGAGGCCGTGTGTCAACCCTCCGAGCCCGCAAAAAACGTCTACGCAATCAATCATGGACGCCTCGGTGGTGAAAGATATTCGTAGTTGTCGATGTAGGCACGAAACCCCGCAATGACTTCGCGAAGATAAAGTACTGTGCGCGATTTAAGGTCGCGCAAATCGGGTACGGTCAGCCCCTCGCCACACTCGGAGAATGAAAGACTGCCATGCGCCAGCCGATTGCGCAGGTCCTTCACAAGCGCCAATGGCCCCTTATCGTCCTTGAATGGCTGCTTGACGCCCTGCAGCGCTGCGCGACTGAGTCGGAACTGCAGACCAAGGCGTTCGGCAATCTGCTGGATAACTAGATCATCTACATTGCCACGTCGTTCGATCGTGAGCCTGAGTAGTGGCAGAGCTTCGATCAGATGGTTGCAGATTCCAACCGCGCTCTCCAAACGATGCTCCGCATTCAACTCAATGTGTGTGCGCGCAGTAGAACGTACCCACTCTCTCCTTACGTCATCCGCCAAATCACTCGGTTGCCAGCGGCCATTGGACGTTGCGGCGGAACAGACGGCGTCAACGCACCACGTCGTGGTCGCTTCGACAAGGTTATAGAGCTGGAGGAACACTGAGGAGTAAAGGATTTTCTGTTGTTGGGTCGAGATGAAGGAGCTACCAATCCTTGGTGCCCCCATGGCGACCTGCTGTTCTAGGTGCTCGAGGAGGTCGAGATACACGTCGATCTCTTGCAGTCGCTCCTCAAATGATTCAAGCAGCGGGTCCATGTTATCGAGCGACCCCAAGTAGGTGTTTACGCACGAAATTAATCCTGCCGCTTAGGCGCGAAATGGCATTGGCGCCGTCGGAGCCAGTTACGTCCTGAAACTCAGTGCTCTCGAGCCAGTCATTCACCTTGACCTTGTGCGGATCGAGTTGCGGCTTCTCCTTTAGCGCGAGGAATGTCCCGATTGCAATAGCTTCAAATCTCGCGCGCGGAGTCGCAATTCCCATCTTCGCGCGGCGGAACCCATATGGAAATGCGATCGAAACAAAATGCATTGTCTTCAAGAATCACTCCCGATAAGCCTGCGTATCCGAGGGCTTTTCGGTCAAATGAGTATTCATTTTTCTTGCATACTCAAATAAAAACGGAGAGACACGATCTTGATAGCCCTCGAGTCCATCGCCATACGCAAAGAAGCGAGTTACAAGTTCTTCGCCCTCCCTGAGCTTCGTTTGCTTGTCCGGAACGGGCGCCAGCGAAGTGAAGTGTCTGCTCTTCGCAAGTTCTATGACCAGATTCAGGAACGGACCAACTAAAGCACCACGACGGACCTCCGCTTTGTTTGCAATCTTACTGCCTGTGTTGATTCGGTCGAAGAGATCGAATCGTGCCTGTTCGTCGGCATGTTCATTGAGCACAATGCCGCGGATGGAGCGATTCTTGATTTTCCTCTGCCGAGATTCCGGAAGATCGTGAAAGGACATGCCCTTCAGCGAAACGAGATCGTCCAATTCGCCCAGAACCATTCCACGCAAAATAAATTGCTGAATCGTTCTCAGCCGTTGTGATCCGTCGACGATTTCCAGTTTCCCGGTTGCCGGGCTCTCCCAAAAGAACAGGAATGGAATTGGAAGCCCCATCAGGAGAGATTCTATGAATCGGCACTTTCTTTCGGGTTCCCACGTATCCTCTCGCTGGTAAGGAGGAATAACGAATTCGCCGGTCTCCATTTTGGAGGCGAGTAACTCCACGGAGTATTCAGTGAGATAAAACTCAATTCGCTTCGAGTGGTCGACAATCTCGGCCTCGGCATCTGCCACCTGTTCCGGGGATATAAGCGAAAGCTGGGTCTCACTCCCTCCGATAGTGCTGGCGTTCGAACCCCTCATCTGAATGCACCTCTTTGATCGGCCCAGACTCGCCACGCGAAATCGCGGGTCCATTAGCGGCGAAGTTACAGTGGCCACCGCAGGTAGTAGCTTGGCGGAATTCTAGCAGATATATGCTGCTGATTTTGTGTCGGTTGAGGTTGGGGTGTTAATCCGAGATGTGCGGCGCCATAAGAGACACGTTCCTTGGACCGAGAGAGCCCAGTGCTGGGTTTTGATTCAAAAGCGGAGTTAGAGATGGCTTCCTGAAGAGAACACGGTGCGGGGGTGGCCCGCTGCGCGTCGGCGAAAGACGCGCACCAACGCCTCCTCGTCAAACCCACGCAACTCACCCCTCAACAAGCTAAAATTCCAACCAACGCAAAACCCCCGCCCGCCAATGCCCCAACCCACCCCTCAGCCCACCCTAACCCTCTTCGCCATCGGCATGGTCGGCCTCGGCATCCTCGCCCTCATCTACAGCGACTTCGCCCTGGTCTGGCAGCCCGTCCCCGCCTGGGCTCCTGGCCGCCCCGCCATCGCCGCCGCCCCCGCCACCCGACTCCCCTGGACCGCCTTCTTCATCTCCTGGGCCATCGCCGCCGCCGTCGCCGTAGTCGCCCAGAACACCCCACCCAAACTCCCCGCCGTCTCAAATCCCTGAGCCCGCGCCACCCCCCGCCAGATCGCGCCCACCCGCACAGTAAACATCGCGCAAAATAATCGCGTGCAAACCTAACCAAACAAGCAGCTTATCGAGAAAATGCGGCGCAGAAATGCGCATTTCCCGAAGAAACGGCTAAATCTCCGCAACCCTCTACCTCGTTGAATTAAACTCTCTGCAACCGAAACATATTGGAAAGGCTGCCCGCAAGGTACGTGTCTCCGCGAGACGCGACCTTGCATGCGACCATTTCGCATGGTTTGTGATCAATTAAGCAACCTGATCACCTATGTAGCGCACCCCTCCGAGCAGACATTTCGCCCCGGGAGAACTGGCCACTAATCACTAACCACTAACCACTGCCTTCTTGTGTTTCAATAGGAGTAATGGCAACTCCCCGGAGATCGACGCTACGCGGCCGCCGCATCGCCGCCAGCCGTAAGGCTCGCGAATACGCCATGGTCGTGCGCGCCCTCGCCAGCACCAGCCACCCCGTCCTCGCGCAGATTATCCCCGCTCGTTTCTGCAACTTAAGCTGCGGCTACTGCAATGAGTACGACAAGGTTTCCGAGCCCGTCCCCCTCGACGAAATGCTTCGCCGCATCGACCACCTTGGCCGCCTCGGCACCGCCATGATCGGCATCTCCGGCGGCGAGCCCCTCACCCATCCCCATCTGGACGACATCATCCGCCGCATGCGCAAGACGGGCGCCATCGCCGGCATGATCACCAACGGCTATCTCCTCAATGTTGAACGGATTGAACGACTTAACGAAGCTGGCCTGGACCACATGCAAATCAGTATCGACAACCTGGTCCCCGACGAAGTCTCCAAAAAGAGCCTCAAAGTCCTCGACAAAAAGCTCCAAATGTTAGCCGACCACGCCGAGTTCCACGTCAACATAAACTCAGTAGTAGGCGGCGGCTTCAAAGATCCCAACGACGCCCTCGCCATCAGCAAACGCGCCCTGGAACTAGGCTTCGAGTCCACCATCGGTATCATCCACGATGGCAGCGGCCAGCTCAAGCCCCTTCAGGAAGATGAGTCCAAAGTCTACTTTGCCATCACCAACCGCAAAAAGACTAACTACGCACAGTTCGATAAATTTCAAGAAGCCATAGCCCAGGGCCGTCCCAACGACTGGCGCTGCCGCGCCGGCTCCCGCTATCTCTACATTTGTGAAGACGGCCTGGTCCACTACTGCAGCCAGCAGCGCGGCTACCCCGGCATTCCCCTCGCCGACTACACCACCGCCGACGTCAAGCGCGAATTCCTCACCGCCAAGAGCTGCGCCCCCAACTGCACCATCGGCTGCGTCCATAGAATCAGCCACATAGACCACTGGCGCGCCCCGCAAACCACCACCATCTCCCCCAACAGCCATGGTGCGGAAGTCCTAGTCAACATCCAAACCGGCGACTAATTCCGCAGTCTTCCCGCCAAACCACCCACCACACCCACCGCAATCGCGCTCCAATCCTCCCGCCAGAGATCCGTCCGCTAAAGACAATAGAGGTCATACCTCTACCACGAGAAATCTTCGAGTGGTAAATGCATTTTTCTCTAAAATTAACGGCTAAGGCATTTATTGATTGACAATTACAGATCAAAATGACTAGACTCCCCGGCTGAGTGGTCTGACCAGTTCAAACCTACTCCCCACAAAGTGCAATTCCCCACAGGAGGTTCCCCCAATGACCAATCTTCATGTAAGTCGATTCCACGCGGCAGCGGCCATCCTGTTTTTCGCAGCATCGGCCGGCGCACAAACCTACGCAACAGGCGATCCCCGCAACCCTTCCGAGCCCAGCACGCCCGGCACCTGTGAAACTCTCAACGCGCAATTTACTTCCTCGGCGGTCGACGTTGGAACTCCGACCACCAGCGACGACACCTCCCGCATCCAGGCTGCTCTCACCTCCTGCGAAAACACCGGCGAGGCGGTGGTCCTGCATATCAACGGCTCGGACAACGCCTTCCTAAGCGGCAAGCTGACCATCGGCGCCGACGAAAGCCTGGTCATCGATTCCGGGGTCACGCTCTACGGGAACAACAGCTACAACAGCGAGTCCGAGTTGATCGATGTTACCGGCAGCAACACGGGAATCTTCGGGTCGGGCACGATCGACGGACGCGCCAATGTGCACACCTTCAGCGATACACCGCGCCTGGTGCAGACCAGCAACGCGAGCAACTTCAACATCGCCAACATCACACTTCAGAATGCGGCGAAGCCCAACCTCTACATCCAGGGTGGCAGCGGCGCTACGGTGTGGAACGTCACCATCAACACCTCACCCAACCAGAAGAACGCCGACGGCATCGATATCGACAGCATCAGCGACGTTACAGTGGCCAATTCCAACATCACGGCCGGCGACGACGGCATCGCCATCAAAACCAACGCGTCTGCTGCCTCGAACATCACCGTGAAGAACACAAATGTCTACGGCACCCACGGATTGTCAATCGGCAGCCAGACCTTCGACGGCGTCACCAACGTCCTCTTTGAGAACAACTACGTGTACGGCAAAGATTCTGCAGGAACGGCTTCTACCGACGCCAACGCCATCAACATCAAGACCGACAAGGACTGCGGTGGTGTGGTGAAGCAGGTGACCTACCAGAACACCTGCATCCGGTACGCTAAGCACCTGATCATCGTGAACGCCAACTACGGAAGTTGCAGCGGCACCTCGGGAACTCCGCAGTTCCAGGAAATCATCGTCAACGGCGTCAAGTCAGAGAATTCAGTCTCCGGCGCCTATGAGACCTTCGCCGGGTATAGCTCCAGTTACATCGGACAGATCTACCTCGCCAACATCGATCTCGACAGCAATACGCAGAGCGGGGATGAGTACTTCAAGACCTACCTGGACAACGTAAATGGCCTCGATCCCTCAGGTACGGACGTGACCAACAGCACTTGGAGTGCGAGCGGCAGTGTGCCGAGCTGTTCCTTCGCATTCTGATCGCAATTGCAATCCGGGATTCCGCCTGAAGCGCAGAAAACGGCGCAACAGGCGGAAGTCTACGGCGCATCCGGTCGATACAAACCGCGTGCGCCGATTTCTTCTTGCCGGAAATCCTGGAGTCCGTTCGCCGTTACCGCCCCCGAGCCGCACCAGCCTTCGTATCCTCAATCGCCCGATCGATATCCGTATAAAGCTGCGTCTGCGGGTTCTGAACCTCGATGAACGGCGCACCTTTGCTGTTCTGGGTCACAATGAAAATGGTTGGCGTCTTCGTGATCCCGGTCCGCTTGGCCAACTCATTGTCCTGCTGAACTTCCGCCGCGAACTTGCCCTGCGGGTCCAGAGAAAACGGCAATGCAATCCCATGCGCCTTTGCAAAATTCTGCGTGAACTGCGTCAGCATCCCAGTGTTATAAATCGAAGCCTGGTTCGCAAACACCGCGTCGCGATACTCGTCGCCCAGCGCCTTGCTCTTCGCCTCGAACCAGTGCGCATTCACTGTAGCCGCGGGACTCCAAACATGCGACGGAATCAGAAGTTCATGATGGATCCACGGAATCTGGTACTTCGCCGCAGCCGACTTCAGCAATGAGTTTGTGGCTGCGCATGCCGGGCACTCCAGGTCGTCAAACTCCACAATCGCCACACGCGCCCCAGTCGGCGGATGCAGAGCCGAAGCATCATGCACCTGGGTTTGAGCACCACTCTGCAAAACAAATGCACTCGCAGCGAAGACCGCCATGCAAACAAACAGTGGCAACGGACGCGCGCGATCAATGCACACACGCGTAAACCGGGTATGGAAAATTCTCAACATGCCATTTGGACGGCTCAAACCGCGACTTGGTCATTAAGAATCGCGCAGCAAATCCTACTCGCCTGCGCGATCCGCTATTTCGACTTCGTATCCGCAATCGCCTGGTCGATTAACTGGTAAAGCTTCGACCGGTCCACAACCTCCACAAACGGAGCGCCTTTGCTGTTCGCCGTCACCACCCAGATCGTCGGCGTATGTTCAATCCCGACACGCTGTCCCAGCGCATAATCGCCCTTCACCTCCGCAATCAGCTTCCCCTGCGGATCAATGGCAAACGGCAGCGCAATGCCGTGATCCTTGGCAAACTTTTGCGTGAACTGCGCCAGAATATCCGGGCTCGTGATCGACGGCTGGTTGGCAAACACAGCGTCGCGATACTCATCGCCCAGCGCCTTCCCTTTCAGGTCGAACCAGCGCGCGTTCACCGCGGCGTTCATGCTCCATGCGTGGAACGGAAGCGGAAAATCGTGCCGAACCCACGGAATATGGTAAGTGGCGGCGGCATCCTTCAGCACTGGATTCGCGCGTGCGCAATCCGGGCATTCCATATCTTCGAATTCCACAATCGCCACGCGTGCTCCCACGGGTGGTCGCAGCACTGAGGCGTCATGCACCTGCGTTCCGGGCGGCGGCGCGCCAAATTGCGCGTGCAAATTCATCGTCATCAAAAGCGCGGTTGCGGCAACAGTCAGACGAAAGCCCGACAGGCGAAAGCGAAAGGGCGCGGAAAGCATAGGGCGAACAGAGCAATGCATAATCGTTTTAGAGCTCCCTGAACCTCATTGTAACGGCAGATTCGCGTAAGCCCGCGTCATTCCCGTTCGCGCTTGCGGGCCGCCATCCACGCCCGCCACTTGTAGTCGGCAAACACGGACGCACAAATCACCACCAGAATCACGATTCCAAGAATGATCTTCATCGCCCCACCGTCTGTTCCACGCCCACCACAACCGGCAACCGCACCGTAGCCGTTGTTCCGCGGTTGGATTCGCTCGTAAGCGAGATCGACCCGCCTGCCTTCTCCGCAATCGCTTTGCAGATCGCCAACCCCAGCCCCGTCCCTCCGGTGTTCCGTGTTCGCGAAGGGTCGCCTCGATAAAACCGTTCGAACACGTGTGGCATCGCTTCTGGGTCGATTCCGTCGCCATGGTCCTCAACCTCCAGAACCATCGCCAGCCCGTCCATTTTTATCCGCACTTCAACCTCCGACCCAGGCGCACTATGCTGCACAGCATTCGTCAGCAGATTCTCGACCAGCAGAAGGCAGTCGCCCTGCGCCAAGCCGATTCGTGCCGCCTCTACCACGGCATCCCATTCCACCAGCGTCACCCGCACCCCACGCAGCGCAGCCAACGTATCCAGTTGGCTCACCGACTCACGTGCACAGCCGGCCAGGTTCGTGGCCGGCTCGTCTCCTGCATTACGCGAGCTCTCTTCCCGAGCAAGCGTCAGCATCTTCACCACAATCTCTTCCAGCCGTTGGCAGTCCGTCAGGCACCGCTCCAGCCCAGCTTGGTATTCCGCACCCGTCCGCCGCTTCATGTTCAGCAGTTGCAGGCTCGACTTCACCACCGCCACCGCCGTCTTCAGCTCGTGCGCCGCGTCGCTCACAAACGTCTTCTGTTGCAGAAACGCCTTCTCCAGCCGCTGCAAAACACTTTCCATCGCCTCCGTCAACGGAGCCAGTTCCGGCGTCGTCCGCGCATTCGCCGGCGGATCAAAGTGCCACGCGTCCGCAGAAACCTTGGCCGCCAGCGCCGCCAGTTGCCGCAACGGCAGCAGCCCTCTGTGCAACAGCCACGCAATCAACGGACCCGTCACCAGAAGAAGAAGAAGGCTTCCCGCCGCATAAAATTCCACCGCGCCGTGAATCGCGTGCCACACATGATCGGTCGGCCCCCCGTACAGAACAGATACCGTGTGCAGTTTGCCTCCGCCCCGAACCCGCTCGCCGGCAAATCGCCCCCCGTGAACGTGCATCGCGCGGAACGCCCGCCCATTCACTTCCAGTTGAACAAAGCCGTCTTTCGACCCCGGCAGTACCGCCGCACCCGCGCCTTGCCAATTGGGCGATCGCCCCAGCAACTGCCCCGTATCGTCAAAAGCTTCGTACACCTCATCCGGCGGGAAATGAAGCACACTCTGGTCCAGGATCACGTCGTTCTGCGCATCGTCCGCGTCCCCGATTGCCGCCATCACCTCATCGGCGCGCCCGTGAATCAATGTGTCAAAGGATTTAAAGTGCGCATGCCGCTCATATCCGAAGGAGAGAAACACCACCACCACGGACGAAACCAGCTCCACCGCAAGCACGGCCACAATCAACCGGAAGGCGATCGAGCGAGGCTGAAATTCCGCCCTCATAACAGTTGATCCGGATCTGGACCTGAAGCCGCAGTCGCTCCCGCTTGGCCTTCTGAAGCCATACGATACCCGCGTCCCCGCATCGTCTCAATCACCGGCGATGCCTCTGCTCCTTGCTCGGCCACCGCCCCATCCAGCTTCTTCCGCAGGTTTGAAACATGCGCCTCAATCACGTTTGAGTGATGTTCCCAGTTGTAATCGTAAAGATGCTCCAGCAGTTCACGCTTGCTCACAATCACGCGCGGCCGATGCACCAGGTACTCAAGAATCCGATACTCGGTCGGCGACAAATCCACCAACACGCCTTCCCGCCGCACCGTCTGCTCCAGCGTGTTTACCTCCAGGCCCAGTGCGCTCAATGTCGGATGAGCAGCGCCCTTCCCGCGACGAATCAATGCCTTCGCCCGCGCAATCAGCTCGCCCAGGTCGAATGGCTTTGCCAGGTAGTCGTCTGCCCCGGCATTCAACAGCTCAATAATCGACTCCGCGCCTTCCTTCGCCGTGAGAATCAATACCGGAACCCGGTCCTGGCGCGCTCGCAGCCGTTTCAGCACTCCAAGTCCATTCAGTTTCGGCAGCATCAAGTCCAGCACAATCAGGTCGTAACTCACCTGCCGCGCCATCTGGTCCCCCAGCGCACCGTCTTCCGCCCAATCCACCGCAAAGCCCGGCCCATCCCGTAGCGCCGCCGCCAGGTTGTCCGCAAGCCGAACCTCATCTTCTACTAGCAGAACCCGCATTTTTGTGTACTTTTCTCCCGCGCAATCATTATCTTCCCAATAAGGTTAATTAAAACTGAAGCAATATTACCCGCACGGAGGTGCAGTCTTGATTTGTAGCGTCGTTGCCTGCCAGAAAGAGCCATTGCGCACACGATCGGGAGCCATCCTCACGGCCATCGCAGGCATCCTCCTGTTCCTCCCATCCGTTCGGCTCGCAGCACAGGGGCCCATCGCTCCAGCTTCTGAGAACTGCTCCAGCCGTGACCTCATCCAGACCGCAACCGTCGGCCCCTATCTCTTCAAGGCATACAAAAACAAGGTGAAGGGCGATGGATGTCTCGAGGTTGTAGAGTCTCGCCGCGGCGGAAAAATGATTGGCAGATTCATCCCCAAAGTCGTCTTCCGCAGCACGCTCGACGGCATGGGCGAATACCGGCTTGGTCAGCCTGAAGATCCCACGCACAATATTCCTAAAATCGAAAATGGCGCCGATATTACAGGCCGCGGCCGAGCCAACATGATTGTCACCAACTGGACCGGCGGCGCCCATTGCTGCTTCGTCCACTATGTCTTTGAAGTGGAACCCACCTTGTGGCTCCTGGCCAAAGTGGATGACGGCGACGGCGATGGCGCCCACTTCGCCGACCTAGACGGAAACAAGCATTACTACTACCTTGGCAACGATTGGACATTCGGCTATTGGGACACCTCCTTTGCCGGGTCCCTCGCACCCACCGTCATCCTCCGCTTCGTCGACAGCCCGCAAAACGCCGGATACCGACTCGCCATGGATAAAATGCAGCGCCCCGCTCCTACCCCGCCGGAGTGGAACAAGGCCGTCCGTGAGGCCGGCAACGCTTTTGGAGAATCCAGCGCCTTCGGGGACGGCATCGGCTCCGGGCTCACCGGCAACATGCTCAACCTCATCTACACCGGACACTCCGATCTGGCATGGATGCTCTTTGATCAGGCCTGGCCTCCGCGGCGTCCCGGCAAAGATAAATACCTCGCCGGCTTCTGCGCCCAGCTCAAAACCAGTCCCTACTGGCCACAGCTCAAAACCACCATCCTCAATCCGCCCCCCGCCTGCGCCACATCCACCCCGTAATGTAGGTCAGGGATTTATCCCTGACAACCTGAATGCTTTACCCTGATAGGCAGCCCTCACGGCTCAGGATCCTTAATTTTGCGCATTGTTCTCTCGAACATCGGCACCTTCGGCGACATCAATCCACTCATCGCCATCGCGCTTGAACTCAAGCGTCGCGGGCACGTCCCCGTCATGGCTGTCCCCGCCGTCTTCGGCCCCAAAATCCTACCCCTCGGCCTCGAATTCCACGCCGTCCGCCCCGACATCGATCCCGAAAACACACTCATGGCGGAAATGATCTATGACGTCCGCAAAGGCACCGAGCGCGGCCTCCGCGAATTCCTTTTCCCCGCCCTCCGCCAGACCTACGACGACCTGCTCGACGCCGCAACTCGTCCCGCCCGCGCCGATCTCCTGGTCCTCGGCGAGCTCAACTACGCTGGCCCTATCGTCGCCGAAATCACTGGCATCCCCTGGGCCAGCTACGTCCTCGCCCCGCTCTCTTTCTTCTCCGCATTCGATCCGCCTGTCCTCCCCATGTATCCGCGACTCGCCCGCGCCGACAAAGCCATCCCCGGCATGGGCCGCGCCATCAAGCGCCTCGCTCGCCTCGTCAGCCGCAAGTGGCCTCAGCCCATCTACGACCTGCGCAACCAACTCGGCCTGCCCAAAGGTGAAAATCCCCTCTTTGACGCCAAGCACTCGCCATTCCTCGTCCTTGCCCTCTTTTCGCGCGTCCTCGGCGCCGCCCAAAAGGACTGGCCTGAAAACACCCTCATCACCGGCTTCTGCTTTTACGATTCCGACGCCGGAAACGGCGCCCTACCCCCCAACCTCGAAGCCTTTCTCGACGCCGGTCCGCCCCCCGTTGTCTTCACCCTCGGATCCGCAGCCGTCCTCGCCGCCGGCCGTTTTTACGAGTTCTCCGCCCGCGCCGCCATCCGCCTCGGCATCCGCGCCGTCCTTCTCATCGGATCAGACAAGCGCAACCAGCTCCGCCAGCCCCTCCCTGACTCCATCTGCGTCGCCGAATACGCACCCTACTCCAAGCTGTTTTCGCGCGCCGAAATGATCGTCCATCAGGGGGGCGTCGGCACCACCGCCCAGTGTCTGCGCGCCGGCAAACCCATGCTCATCATGCCCTTTTCCCATGACCAGCCAGACAACGGCCGCCGCATGCAGCGCCTCAAAGTCGCCCGTGTCATCCAGCGCGGCAACTACACGCCGGTGCGCGTAGCCCGCAAGATCAAGGCCATGCTCGACGAACCTCTCTTCGCCCGCCGCGCAGAAATGGTAGCCCGCCGCTTAGATCAGGAAGACGGCATCCGCTCCGCATGCGACGCCCTTGAACAGCTCCGTCGCAATTCAAAATAGGAATGTCCAGATAGCGCGCAGGCCGAAGTGGCCCGCTACAAGTTGGCTGCTGGCAATTCGTCTCCGGCCATCGCTGGCACGTTCGGCACCGTGCGCAAGAGAGCAAGGAGATCTACCGGAGGCCCCTCGCTCCGTCGCGCGAAGAAACTGGCTGCAGTCTCCACTGTTCCCACTTTCTGCGCGACCGCAACGGCAATCCATTGATTCAGCGACACGCCATCCTCTTTGGCCAGCCTTTGAGCTGCCTTCTTGATCGAAAGCGGAAGCTTCAGTGGATAAGTCCCTTTACTCATTGCGCAACCTCCTCACCACTTCGCCGGGTGTCAGAACCGGAATGCCAAACAGCCTTTCCAGCGGAAGAAAATGCTTGCGATTATGCGTAACCAATGCGTCTGCGCGACCATTTACAGCGGTTTCCAAGACAATTTCATCTCCCGGATCCGGTAATTGCGGTCTCCATTGGAACCGTATTTCCACCGGTTCCAGCCGCTGCGCAATTCCTCGCAGAAGCCGGTCAATCCTCTCGGCTGGCCACATATGCGCTTCCACCTGCGAGGGTCGAAGCAAAACATCCTCGTATTCCAGGAACAGAGGGGGACTAGCTAGCAGCTTTAGCTTCCCCTGCCCAACAAATGTCAGGAGTAAGTTTGAGGCTCCATTTTGACTTCGCACGGGGGCCACCAAAACTGAGGTATCCAGAACGACACGCACGCAAATGGGATAGCACTGTATATCCCATGGGATGTATACGCCCACCCGATGGCTTTACCGTCGCGCATACCGCTTCGTCTTCCCCGTCCTCCCGTTCGCCACCGAAAAGCTCCCATCCGCCTCGGCCACCACCTTCAAATAAGCCCCATCCGCTCCGCCCTTCACATTTGCAATCAGCGGCTCCGCGCTGTTATGCGCCGCATCCGACCCCTCCGCCGTATGCAGCATCCACAAGTCCTCAATCCCCGGGCTCTCATGCACCGTCTGCCACGCCTCCGGGCTCCCCGCCTTATGCGCGCCGTTGTCCATAATCGCAACTCTTGGATGAATCGCGTCCACAAAGGCCTTCGAGTTCGAAAGATTGAACCCGTGGTGATTCACCAGGTACAAATCCACCCTTCCAATCACGTTCTCCGGGCACACCAGCGGAATCTCCTTCGCCTTCGTCAAATCCCCCAGGTCCAGAAAGCGAAACTTCCCAAACCGCACCAAAATCCCCGTCGACCGCGGATTCTCCGTCTCGTCCAGATCCCATTTCGGCTCACTCGCGCAGTAAGGATTCGGCTCCGCCTTCACCCCAGGAACCTTCGCAATGTGCTCCCCATCCGCCGTAATCACAATCGTCTCGAGCCCCGGAATCGTGACCGTGTCTCCCGGATGCACAATCCGTCGCGGCTTGCCCTCTATGGCCTTCAAGTACGCGGCATAATCGTGGCGCGTAATGTCGGAGTCCTCGCGGTTCACCCCGTGATCCAGAAACTCCCCTACCTGTACATGCTTCACCAGCTCCGGAACGCCACCCACGTGGTCCGTATGAAAGTGCGTAATCAGCACATGATCGATCCGTGTAATCCCCGCGTCTTTCATAGCTGCCTGAATGCGTCCCGCGTCTCTGCCATCGTTGCCCGGCCAGCCTGTGTCCACCAGCAGCGAAGCGCCAGTAGGAGAAACCAGCAGCGTAGACTGCCCACCCTCCACATCAATCGCATAAATCAGCAAGTGCTGCCCCGCGCCCGGCCCAGCCGCCTGCGCCCATCCTATCGGCTGCATAGCCACCGGTGCCAGCCAGCACAAAGCCGTAGCAAAAAAGGAGAAAGCCAAAGCCCGGCCGGCAACCGGGCTATACAAGGATTTGAGCGTGGTTCTTACGGCAGCAAGTCGCATGCGCGCCAGTGTACCCGTTTTCCCACCACGCCGACAAAGACCCGTCGCCCCGTCTCCGAGCCCGTCCATCTGGTGTAGACTAGTCAAGACCCCAAAAAGCCGGTTCGCCCTAAGCGAACCGGCTCCATTGTGTCGGGACGTGGCTCAGCCTGGTAGAGCACTCGCTTGGGGTGCGAGGGGTCGGGAGTTCAAATCTCCCCGTCCCGACCATTCATTACTTTCTGCAACTCCGTTCGCTTCCGCACCTACTTCGCAACTGCCGACACCGAGCACCCCAACCTGCGTTGCAGCGAAGCGGAAACGCACCAGTCAGGCCTGCGAGGGGCGCTCGACAGAGCGAAGCGGCATCGAGCGATTTCGGGAGTTCAAATCTCCCCGTCCCGACCATTTAATCTTATTCCCGCCTTGAATCTTTCCAAGCAGTGCACTCCTGACTGCCGATCCACGAAGCACTCCAATCAGGGGCGCGAGGCGGAGCCGTCGCCCCACTCAACTCTCAACAATCAAAAGGGCTTTCGGTTGATGAGAATCTCCGGCCATGATTGCCCTCGCAATATCCTTGTCTAAACGCTTTATCCTGCATTACGATCACAAAGGACAAAGACCAGACGAGTTTTCTTCCCTACTCTTGCGGCCTGGATACCAGGCCTGATTTGTTTTCGCAGGCAGCCTCCATAATCCAAGCAGTGCGCTTGAGAAATTTAGCTGCCGGCGGTCTTCTTCGATAAAGATCAAGCGAAAACTCGTAGATCGCTTGGCGAACCTCGATGGCCTTTCGCGCCGCTGCTTTTTCGGCGGCTGCGGGTCCCAATCGTTTTGTCCAGGTAGTTGTCGGCTACAACCAAAGTTTGCGGGGCAGGCGGCGTTTCCTGGCCGCTGACATTCTCTTTCGGCTAGGGGTGCATCCATGCTTCACAAGATTCAGCTCTTCTCTTCTTCCATCGTTAGAACTATTGGTTTGGGATTTTCCCGGAACGCGACCCGCCCCTTAGGCCTATCCCCGCGCCCTGCAACACTACCCGCGCTCCTCGCCATCGGATTCCTCTTCGCGGCCGCTGTGCCAATGAGCGCCCAGAACGCGGCGACTTCTGTCAGCGTGGACGCCGCCGCTAACCAGCGCGCCATCAATCCGAACATCTACGGTCTTTCTGTCGCCGGAGGGTCCGATGTTGCCAACCTGAATGCTCCGCTCAATCGTCTCGGAGGCGAAACCCTCGCCAGCACCTACAACTGGCAAATCGACGCTCTGAATCTGAGCCACGACTGGTACTGGACCAGCTACCTGCAAGACAGCCCACAAGTGCCCGGCGCAGCCGTCGACCTCTCCATCCAGGCTACATATGGCGCCAACGTTGGCTCCGAGCCCATGGTCTCGATTCCCATGATGCCTTACATCGCCAACCTCGGCCCCAATCCCGATCCCAACACGGCCTCGCTCTGGTCCTACTCGGTGGCTAAGTATGGAGCGCAGGAATACGATTCCAGCGACGGCCTCAGCGCCTTCGACCCGTACGCGACAGACGCCGGCAGCGGTCTCAGTGCCGCAACGGGCGACTACATTGTCAACAACCCTCTAGACGCCTATGTGCCGAACAGTGTTTCCATTCAATCGGCATGGCTACAGCACCTGATCGGTAAATGGGGCCTGTCGACCACAAGCAGCGGCGTCAAGTACTACATCCTCGACAACGAGCCGTCCCTTTGGAGTTCGACCCATCGCGACATTCACCCCAATCCGGAAACCTACGAGGAGGAGTACAACAACATCGTGAGTTACGCGACGGCCATTCGCGCCGCCGATCCCAATGCCAAAATCATCGGACCGGAAGAGTGGGTCTGGTGGGCCATGTTCTCCAGCGGTCTCGACCAGAAAAATGGAACCGGCGCCGGCTCCGACTACGCGACGCATAACAACACTTATTACTACCCGTGGCTGTTGCAGCAGCTCTACGCCTATCAGCAGGCACACGGCACCAAGCTGATTGATGGGTTGAGCGTTCACTGCTACAACCAGGAACCGGACGACGGCGACGATTCCGCATCGGGCCAGGCCACCCGCAATCGGTACACGCGCATCCTCTGGGATCCGACCTATAGCGACCCCTCCTGGGAAGGGACTCTCGGCCTCAATGGTGGCATTGAGGAATGGATTCCGCTCATGCGCAATTGGGTAAACACGTATTACCCAGGCTTGCAGATTGGATGCACCGAATATAACTGGGGAGACGAGCCAAATTTGAACGGCGCAACCACGCAGGCCGATGTTGAGGGTATCTACGGCGTCTACGGCTTCGACTTCGCAACCCGCTGGACGGTTCCCACCAATCCCAGTCCCACTTATCTTGCCATGGAGATGTATCGTAACTACGACGGCAATTTATCCACGTTTGGAGATACCAGCGTATCGGCAACAGTAACCAACCCGGATAACTTGTCGGCGTATGCCGCAACTCGCTCGTCAGACGGCGCATTGACGGTAATGGTAATCAACAAACAGAAGGGCACCACGCCAGTGACCGTCAGCCTGGCTGACTTTGCCAGCACGGGCACGGCAACGGCCTGGCAGATTTCGTCGGCGGCCCAGACAGCAATCACCAATCTGGGCAGCGTCCCTGTAACGAACAACGCCATCAGCTTCACTGCTCCTTCACAAAGCATCACGCTGTTTGTTGTTCCCCCCGGGACCGTCGCAACCAAACCCACTGCTCCAACCGGCCTTGCCGCCACGGTGGGCAGTGGCACAGTTACGCTCACTTGGAACGCCGGCGGTGGCGCCACAAGTTACAACGTGCTGCGCAGTTCATCCAGCACCGGCACATACGCGTCCATCGGCACCGTGACCAGCCCCGCGCCCACCACCTTCACTAACTCCGGCCTCACCAACGGAACCACGTATTACTACGAAGTTTCAGGAACCAACGCCGCAGGCACGGGTCCGGCTTCATCGGACATATCCGCCACGCCCCTGGTTCCGCCCACATTCACCACCTCGGCCACCGCATCACCCAACCCCGTCACGCAGAATGTCAGCACCACCATCACCGCGACTGTCAAATGCACCGCTAACGCACTGAGCAATGGAACCGTCCAGATCATTGCACTCGATCCCAACAGTACCGTTGTGCTTACAAAGAACTTCGGCAGCCAGAGTTTTACCACGAACCAGACTCAGACCTACACCGCCGCGCTCACCCCGGCGTTGACTGGAACCTATACGGTGGAAGTCGTAGTGACCAGCGGAACCGGACAGCAGTGGAGTTTGAATTCCGCTGCAGGAACCATCACTGTAAATTCCGGGCTCACATTCACATCCACAGCCTCTGCCAACCCAACCTCGATCACCGCCAGCGGATCTTCCACCGTGTCCGTCATGGTGAAGGACACCGGCACTGTCGCTCTCGCCAACGGCATCATCCAATTGCTGGTAATCGACCCGTCAAGCACGGAAATCGTACAGCAGAACTGGACCGGCCAGAACATCGCCGCCGGCGGAACACTCTCGCTGACGTATACCTTTAATCCGTCCACCCTTGCGCCGCCCGCAACGGCCACCGGAGCTTACACGATAGAAATTGGCGTGTTCGACTCCACATGGAGCACCAACTACGCCTGGAATGGCGACGCCGCGACCGTCACTTTGGCTTCCACCGCTCCCGCAACCCTGACATCTCCCACTCCGGGTCTCGGCACCAAACTGGGCGCCACCAACGTAGCCTTCCAGTGGACCTCAGGCACTGGGGTCACCGAGTATCAGCTCGACCTCAGCGCCATTGCACCGGGCGATACCGACCTCTTCGTGTACAAGGGCACGGCCACCTCCGCCGTCGCGTCCATGCTGCCTGCAAACGGCGTAGAGGTCTACGCAAGACTCTATTCAAAAATCAACGGTGCGTGGCAATCGAACGACTATGTCTACACAGAAAGCGGTATACCCACCCCGGCCACGCTCACATCGCCCACCCCGGGATTAAGCACCATCCTCGGCACCACCGGCGTGACCTTCCAGTGGACTGCCGGAGTTGATGTCGCGGATTACCAGCTCAACCTCAGCGCCATTGCAGCCGGTGACACCGACCTGTATTCATACAAAGGCACGGCCACCTCTGCATCCCCGGCCATGCTGCCCGCAAATGGAGTGGAGGTCTACGCAAGGCTCTATTCAAAGATCAACGGAGTTTGGCAATTCAACGACTACGTGTACGCAGAGAGCGGTATACCCACCCCGGCCACGCTCACTAGTCCCACCCCGGGGCTAGGCACCACCCTCGGCACCACCAGCGTAATCTTCCAGTGGACTGCCGGAGTTGATGTCGCCGACTACCAGCTCAACCTCAGCGCCATTGCGCCCGGCGACAGCGACCTCTACACATACAAGGGCACTGCCCTCACCGCGACCGCACCCGCCCTGCCCGGAAATGGCGCAGAGGTCTACGCAAGGCTCTACTCAAAAATCAATGGAGTCTGGCAATTCAACGACTACGTTTACACAGAAAGCGGTATACCCACTCCCGCCACGCTCATTTCGCCCACTCCCGGCTTAGGCACAGTCCTCGGCGCCACCAGCGTAACCTTTCAGTGGACTGCCGGAATTGCCGTCGCCGACTACCAGCTCAACCTAAGCGCCATCGCACCCGGTGACAGCGACCTGTACGTATACAAAGGGACTGCCACCATGACGACGGTACCTGCCTTGCCTGCAAACGGTGTAGAGGTCTACGCAAGGCTTTATTCAAAGATCAACGGAGTCTGGCAGTTCAAGGATTACGTCTACACCGAACAGTAGTCGAAATCCTTAGAATCTGCCCGTCCATTGAGGTCGCTGTTCAACGCGGCCAGCGTCCAACGATTACCAACACCGCCAGCAGAAACATCACCAGGTTCGGAGTGGTATGTTCCTTGAGCCGCGCGCGATAAATGCTGGAAACAACCGCCAGCAACGCAGCAACCGCGGCTCCAATCCGCAAAAGAACGTTCGGCGCCCAAAGGTCCACTGGAACCAGCAACAGCAGTGCCCCTAGAATTTCCAATAAGGCAATCGCAGCAGCTAACTCGTCGGGCATCCCGACACATCCGGCCGCCGACAACGCTTTTTGTTCTCTCTTGTGTCTTCCAAATATAAGTATCTTGCTATATCCGCTGTGAAAGCACGCCCCCGCCAAAGCAATCTGCGCCACCCAAAGGACTACGTCCATGAATTGATCCGCCCTCCTTACCCGGGCTCGCCCATGGTCACTTTGGATTTGGCCGTAGGGAATCAGAGAGCTGTTTCGCTCTCCAATTCCCCATGTCCAAGGCTCTTCGTTTTAGTCAGTCGGTCGCGCCGTCAGGCTTCAACCTACGGCTTCGCCACACTGTTGATCGTCTTCAGAATCTGCGAGACAATCTGGTAAGGATCGGCTTCCGAGTTGGGACGGCGATCTTCCAGGTAGCCTTTGTATCCATTCTTGATAAAGTTCACGGGCAGGCGAACCGACGCGCCACGATCGGACAGCCCATAGCTGAACTTGTCGATCGCCTGCGTCTCATGCAGACCCGTCAGGCGCAGATGATTATCCGGGCCGTAGACCGCAATGTGCTCGGGAACATTCTTCTCGAAGGCCGCCATCAGGGCTTCCAGATATTCCTTGCCACCGACTTCGCGGATGTACTTGGTGGAGAAATTGGTGTGCATGCCCGATCCATTCCAGTCGCCCTTGATGGGCTTGCAATGCAGAACGAGATCCACTTCGTATTTTTCGCAGAGGCGATACATGAGGTAGCGGGCGATCCAAACGTCGTCGGCTGCCTTGGCAGAACCCTTCGCGAAGATCTGAAATTCCCACTGGCCCTTGGCGACTTCAGCGTTGATGCCTTCATGGTTGATGCCGGCTGCGAGACAGAGCTCGAGGTGCTCTTCAACGATGGTGCGGGCCAGCGAGCCCATGTACTTGTAGCCGACGCCGCAATAGTAGGGACCCTGCGGGACGGTGGGATGTCCGTCTTTGGGGAAGCCAAGCGGGCGGCCTTCTTTGTAGAGGAAGTACTCCTGTTCAAAGCCGACCCAGAGATCGGGATCGTTCTCGATGGTGGCGCGCATGTTGGTGGAGTTCGGGGTGCCATCGGGATGCATGACTTCGCAGAGGACGAGATAGGCGTCTTTGCGGCTGGCATCTACGTAGTGCGCGACGGGCTTCAGGATGCAGTCGGACTTGCTGCCCTCGGCCTGCATGGTGGAGCTGCCGTCAAAGCCCCAGAGAGGCAGATCTTCAAGCGTGGGCGGAGTCTCAAACGACTTCAGTTGGGTTTTGCCGCGAAGCTCAGGAATCGGTTTCTTGCCGTCGAGCCAGATGTATTCGAGTTTGTACTTCGTCATGGATCTCCTTTGGCGAGTGGAACGTGGTGAGGGTATTCGTCAGAATGGTAGGGCTTCGCCCATAAGGAAATCATCAAGATATCCCAGAGGCAGGGCGGGTAGATTTTTGGCTAGCGATGATGACTTACTGGTTAATGATGCTTGGCTACAAGGAACATCAAGAGCAGGATTACGACTGGAATAAGTGCGAGACCACCATAATAAAGGATTTTGCGGGAGGTTTGGGATTTGCGTTTTTGCCAGTCGCGGAGTTCGGGGCGATCTTCCACACCGACCTGGTCAGGATGGGCGAGGTCATGGGCGAATTCATGGGCTTTGGCGTAGCGGTTTCTGGGGTCGCGCTCGAGGGCCCGGTAGATGATTTCCTGCAACTGGGGTGAGATGGAAGGATCGGCAACGCGAGGCGGGATGGGATGGTTGAGGAGGCGCTCGTTCATGGCGGCCATGGGGTTGGGGCCGGTGAAGGGGAGCTTACCGGAGAGCATTTCATAGAGGATGACGCCGATGGAATAGATGTCGGACCGGCCATCGCCGCGCTGGCCTTTGACCTGCTCGGGCGAGATGTAATCGGGGGTGCCGATGGCGGCGGTGAAGTTGGCGTAAGTGAGGCGGCGGGCGGCTGCGTCGCCGGCTATGCCGAAGTCGATGAGCTTGATGTTGTCGTCGTCGTCGACCATGATGTTTTCCGGCTTGAGGTCGCGGTGAACGACGCCATTGGCATGGATGTACTCGAGCGCATCGAGAACGCCGATGGCGATGTGGATGGCGCGCTCCTGCGAGATGCGGCCTTCAGCGAGGATGTGGCGGAGGAGGCGGCCGGGGACCCACTCCATGACCATGTACATGCGGGAGCGTTTCTCTCCGCCGAAGACGCGCATGATCTTGGGGTGGTTAAGTTTTTCGCCGATGCCGCTTTCGCGCTTGAACCGGTCGAAGAGGATGGGATCGGCTTCGAGATCGGGGTGGGGGATTTTGAGGGCGACGATGCGGTTGTCACGGGTGTCGACGGCGCGATAGATGGAGGCCATGCCGCTGCGGGCGACCGGGGCTTCAATGACGTACGAGTCGAGTTGCGAGCCGGGTTGCAGGCTGTCGAAAAAACTCATGGTGCGGCGTGCTCCGAGGGGACTTTATCTATGGTATCGGGAAATGATGGGGAAGACGTAAAGGATGCATAAGGTTTGCGGGGATTTGGGGTGGGGTGGCGGAAGGAAGGGCGGGGCTTCGCGGTGACTAAGTCCACATAGTATGGTTCTAAGTGCTATACTTGTGGGCGATGGCAATCGCTCCCAGCACGCTTCGAGTGTTTGCATCCAAGCCGTTCATGAGGTTCGCTCGTTCTTTCGGGATCGACGATGGGGCTTTGCGAGAGACTGTAAACGGGCCTTACGATGCGGATCTTGGGAGCGGACTCTTCAAATACCGGCTTGCCCGGGAAGGTGAAGGGACGAGCGGCGGAGCGAGGGCGTTGATCGCGATGAAGTCTGGGAATCGAGCAGTCCTGATGTTCGGTTTCGAAAAGAAGGATCTGGCAAACATCAGGCCCGATGAACTGAGAGCGTATCGGAAGGCCGCAAGAATCTACCTCAGCTACAGCGAAGATGAGATCACGGCAATAGTGAAGCAAAAGGCTCTCATTGAAATTGGGCCATTAACGAAGGGAGTGGAGCGTGGCAAAAGCGTACAAGAGCGAAGCGTTCGCGGCACTGCACGAAAGCATGTCTGACCTGCACCAGGTAGGCGCTATCGACAGCAAGACCATGCGTGAATTCGATCGCGCATGTCTTACGCCAGTCATGAAACTTTCTCCGGCGACGATTCGCCGCATCAGGACAAAGGCGGCCGTCAGTCAGGCAGTTTTTGCGGCCCACCTGAATGTCACCACCGGGGTAGTCAGCAAATGGGAGCGGGGCGAAAAGCAGCCGCGCGGACCAGCGGCCAAATTGCTTACTCTCGCCGCTAAGCACGGCATCGCGGCTATTGCTTAGAGCGGACGACATCCTATATTTGTTCGGCTTCTTGCCGAAATGTGGGCGTGCATGCAAACGGTGAGAATGATATGAAGCGATGGCGCATCGGCGTGGCTCGCGTTGGCTACACCCTTGTTGGTAGCGCTGCATTAATTGTGATTGCAATGTGGTCTCGCACATGTGCGCTCGGGGGATTTCATTGCTTTGCTGACGGCCCTGGCCACGTAATGGCCGTAGCACAAATTGGGGTCTTGTTTGGGTTCCTGTGCACTTTGTTCGGCGCCGGAAAATATCGAATTCTATTTGTAGTGATGGCACTCGCCGAGCTTGCAATCTGTTACTTGCAGCTTATTGTGCAATAATCTCGAGCCCTTAGAGGGCTATTTGCCGAGGTCTTCGAATTTTATGTTCTGGATTGGATATTGTTTCCAATCCTTGTAATCGAAGTGCCACCACTCTTTGGGGATGACCTGGAAGCCCTGCTTTTCCATTGCTTGACGGAGGAGGGAACGGCGGGCGCGTTCTTCGTTTGTGCCGCCGGGGTAGTCGGCGTAGGCACGGTCGGACATTTCGTCGTAGCCGCTGGGCATTTCTACTTCCTGGCCGGTTTTTAAATCGTACAGAGACAGATCGACGGCGCAACCGCGGTTGTGCTTTGAGCCGTCCTTGGGATCGGCGACGAAGATTTTCTTGTCGTCGGGTGTGGCGTCCCAGAAGATTTTGGTGACGTACCAGGGACGGTATCCATCGTGGATGATGAGGCCGTAGCCTTGCGCTTTGAGTTCGTGATTTGCGCGGACGAGGGCTTCGGCAGCGGGGCGCTGCAGGAACGCGCGCGCCTGGGTGTAGAGGGGCGTGCCGAGGAAGTTGTTGGTGGTGGCGTAGCGGATGTCGAGCTTGATGGTGGGATCGAGGGTGATGAGTTCGACGAGGTCGGGCTTGAGGAAGGCGCCTTGTTCCTGGGGTGGTTGTTGTTTTAGGGCTTCGGCGCGGAGTTCTTCGACTGGGCGGAGTGGGGTTATGTGGAAGCTGGGTTGTTGGGGGAAGAGGGGTTGTAGCGCGAGGAGTAAGAGACCACAGAGGTGAAGGGGGCGGGTTTTCACGGGGTGGATGCCTCTCGGTGCTGGTTCGGGTCGTTGACTTCCAAAATCGAGTTCTGTCCGGTTTGATGATTAACCGACAATAATCGCAAAATCGTCACCAATCTTCACGTTGAGGTGAGAGATCCGATCCAATCCGCGCACGCTCAAAAGACGATGGGCTTAGACATGCTCCTTGCGCCCCGAACGAGTTCAAGCATGTGGCACTCAAACTCGCGTAGAAGTGCCTCGTTAGAATCATCAGGGCAGCGGAGGGCATGTAACGCGGATATCTCGGCTGCCACCTGCTCGATGTCTGAGAGCATCAGCATGTCCCCCGCGTGGACGCCGTTGTTTACGACTTTAGAGAGCAGTGTTGGGAAGCGTTCCGGTGTCTCCTGGAAAAGCCCTCGAAGAAAACCGATCCGGGCAATATTCCCAAGACGATGGCAAACCAAATGGCCGCTTGGACCGTGTTCGCATGCGGACGACATCCATTCGAAGAATCGATTTTGGTCCGCGCCTTCTTCGTCCCAGCGCAGCGACACCTCGCCCGTAGTTGGATCAACGTAGACCAGGTCCGGCTGTGGCGGAGGTGTCTTTACCTTGCCTATCTCGTAGCAATTGCAGTAAACGTAGGCATCAAGCCCCATGCAAAGTATTATGACCGATCAAACCTCAAAAGTGCTCTTCGGTGCTGAACGAGCGTAGTGGTTGTACTATCGCCAACTCGGAAGTCAGCCTTGCTGATCGCAGGCATTCCTAAAAGCAAATGCAGGTCCTTCGACTCACCACCCCCAACCTCCACCCCACAGACGAAGACCTGTCTGCGGGGACCCCGGGACTGAAAAACGTTTGGGGCCCCGTTCGCTCATGATGACACTTAAAATAAACCAAGATCAGCGGAAGTTTCGAGGTGTCATCATCTCGCCGCAACTGATCCCGCGAACCAGGAAGCCACTGATGAACACAGGCTAATTCACAGCGCCCCTCCAGGGCGCGAGATTGATTTTGGCCCTGTACCCAGGACCGCGCTACGCTTGTCCTGGGCTATTATCCTGCGGCCCCTCCGGGGCGCTTTTCGACACGAGATGTTTCATGTCAGCCGTAACTTGCCTTGGCGAGTCAATTGCTCAGGATGACCACTTCTGTTTGTATCGGTGCGAATGTGCGTTTGCATCGGCGGGCGTTAGAGGTTCAGTGCTGATTTTGCTTCCGCGAATTTTTCGAGCGCGAATTCTAAGTCGGCGCGGGTGTGGGCGGCGGATATCTGGGTGCGGATTCTTGCTTTGCCCTGGGGGACTACGGGGTACGAGAAGGCTACTACATAGACGCCGTTGGTCAGGAGGTGCTCGGCCATTCTTGACGCCTGGACTGCGTCGCCGAACATTACGGGGACTATGGGATGCTCACCCGGCAGGACGTTGAAGCCGAGGATGGTCATCTGTTCGCGGAAGAATTTTGTGTTGTCGCGGAGGCGTTGGCGCAGGTCGCCGGACTCGATTAAGAGGTCGAGGACTTTGAGCGATGCGGCGACGATGGGCGGTGCGACCGAGTTAGAGAAGAGATAGGGGCGGGAGCGCTGGCGGAGTAGCTCGATGATCTCTTTGCGGCCGCTGGTGTAGCCGCCGCTGGCTCCGCCGAGGGCTTTGCCGAGTGTGCCGGTGAGGATGTCGATGCGGCCTTCCACGCCGCAGAGTTCCGGCGTACCGCGGCCGTGCTCGCCGATGAAGCCGACGGCGTGGGAGTCGTCGACCATGACCAGGGCATCGTATTTTTCGGCGAGGTCGCATATCTTGTCGAGCTTGGCGAAGTAGCCGTCCATGGAGAAGACGCCGTCGGTTGCGATGAGGCGGTGGCGCGCGGATGCGGACTCCTTGAGCTTGGCTTCGAGGTCGTCCATGTCGCCGTTGCGATAGCGAAGACGGATGGACTTGGAGAGACGGACCCCATCGATGATGCTGGCGTGGTTGAGTTCGTCGGAGATGATGGCGTCTTCCGCGTCGAGCAGCGTTTCAAAGAGGCCGCCATTGGCATCGAAGCAGGAGCTGTAGAGGATGGTGTCTTCTGTACCGAGGAAGGTGCTGATGCGGTCTTCAAGTTGTTTATGGATGGACTGTGTGCCGCAGATGAAGCGGACGCTGGCGAGTCCATAGCCCCAATCCTGCAGGCCTTGCTGCGCGGCGTGTACGACGGCGGGATGGTTGGCGAGGCCGAGATAGTTGTTGGCGCAGAGATTGAGCACCGACGTGCCGTTGGCAACGGAAACCTTTGCCTGTTGTGGGCCGGCGATGACACGCTCGTTTTTGTACAGGCCGGCGTTTTGGATTTCGGCGATTTTGTGTTGCAGGTGCTGCTGGAATTTTCCGTACATTGGGTTTCCTTTTTCGGGGCCTTGTGTCCTGCGGTGAAAGTCCAGATCGAGTTAAAAGCATCCCTCCGGGGCTAAACAGACTGCGGAAAAACTTCTGGTATTGAACACGACCCTGGTCGCCCGCTTTCAGTTGCGCAATTCTCTTCGTTCAGACCAGGACCCGCCTACGGGAATTGAAGGTACCAAATGAAGGAGAGCCATGATGCGGTGATGAGGGTGCCTGCGGCGCAAAGATTCCGAGACCGCACAAACCACACCAGGGCTGCAATGAATCCTGAAAATGCGAGAATCAATCCTATTGCTTCAAGGTTCACATCGGTGATTGACCTCTTTATAAGTTCGCCCAGGTTGACTACTGCGTACAGTGCGGCGATTCCAGAGAGCGAGGTAAGCAGAAGAGCGAGCCAGGCGGACGGTCGTGTGCTTTCGCGCACATAACGAGTGAAGAACGCTGCCCAAAGTGTTGCCAATAAAAGGGAGGGACTGACGAGAGCCAGCCGCAGTTCTAGAAGACTATGCATTTTCTTTCCAGTCCCCTTGTGGTTTCGCTGGTAGTTGCCAAGCCAGTGTACGCCATGGAGTTCTGGGCTAATTGTCGCCAATTGGGAGGCTTCAGCGCATGCATGCAGCCGTCCTGCGCCAGATTTTGTGCTAATTTGTGCTACGGGTACGCCGATCTCACGTTTCTCGTCCATTCTGCTCATTCAAGAATCAGTAACTTACTTGTTTCCAATAGCCGGTAGAGTCGTGCGCTTTTAAAACTTGACGTTAACTACAGGCTGCTAGGCCAGGCTTGTCCAGTCGAGGACTACTTTGCCGGTTTGGCCGGCGATCATGGCGTCGAATCCGGCCTGATAGTCGCTGAATTTGAAGCGGTGGGTGATGATGGGGGCGATGTCGACGCCGCTCTCAAGCAGGACGGACATCTTGTACCAAGTCTCGTACATTTCGCGGCCGTAGATGCCCTTGATGGTGAGCATGTTGAAGATGACTTTGCGCCAGTCGATGGGCATTTCCTGAGCGGGGATGCCGAGCATGGCGATTTTGCCGCCGTGGGCCATGTTGGCGACCATGTCGCGCATGGCTTGCGGGTTGCCGCTCATCTCGAGGCCGACGTCGAAGCCCTCTTGCATTTTGAGTTGCTTCTGGACTTCGGCGATGGAGGTTTGCGTGGGGTTGACGGCGAGGGTTGCGCCCATGGTGCGGGCTAATTCGAGACGGAAGGGATTCATGTCGGTGACGACGACGTGGCGCGCGCCGGCGTGGCGGACGACGGGGATGGCCATGATGCCGATGGGGCCCGCACCGGTGATGAGGACGTCTTCTCCGAGGACGGGGAAGGAGAGGGCGGTGTGGACGGCGTTGCCGAAGGGATCGAAGATGGCGGCGACTTCCTGATTGATTTTGGGGTCGTGACGCCAGATGTTGGTCATGGGGAGCGAGATGAATTCGGCAAAACAGCCGGCGCGATTTACGCCGACGCCTTTGGTTTGCGCGCAGAGATGGCGGCGGCCGGCGAGGCAGTTGCGACAGCGGCCGCAGACGACGTGGCCTTCTCCGCTGACGATGTCGCCGGGATAGAAGTCGCTGACGTTGGAGCCGACCTTGACGATTTGCCCGACGAACTCGTGGCCGATGGCCATGGGGACGGCGATGGTTTTCTGCGCCCAGTCGTCCCATTGGTAGATATGGACGTCGGTGCCGCAGATGCCGGTGTAGCGGACGCGGATCAACACATCGTTGATGCCGATTTCGGGCTCAGCAATTTCTTCGAGCCAGAGGCCCGGCTCAGCCTTGCTCTTGACTAATGCTTTCAAATTTGACCCCTCCGGAAATTACCGCCTTTGTGATGGGGATGGCGGTTGGTTCCGCATGCTATCTGGATGCATCGTAGACCTGCTACGGCGTGCGCAGCGGCTTCGGCCTTCAGCTTAGCATTTCGATGCAGGGGGCGGCGCTGGCGATCGCGGGTCGTCGCTGGATGAGGTTCCGGAGATTAGCTCGCGAGCGGCATGCGCATGTCAGGAGTTGTCGAATTTGTTTGCTATTTGCCTCCGGTGGTTGGGGCTGATGCTGGGCCTTGGCCGCTTGGCGATGCGGCGTTGCAGGCGCCGTATTGGGGATCCGTCCAGCAGGCTCCGTATTGATTGGACGCGGGCTGGTTTTTGGCGGCGGCGATGGCGGGTTCCATCTCGTTGATGATCTTCAAATACTCGATGATGTCCCAGCGCTGTTCATCGGTGAGCTCAGGACCGATGACGCCCTTGGTACCGGCTGGGGCAGTGCGGAACTCGTGACCGGTGTTGGAGTTTCCGGGCTTGGTGGTGTCAACTGTGAAGCCGCCGGGGATGCGGACATTCACATAGCCAACGTTGACGGGATCGAATTCAGGATCGCCAACGTGGAATGTTTTGGGCCGCTTGTCCGCGGGAAGCAGAAGCGCGTACAGGGTTGGGACGGAGTTGTTGTGCAGGAAGGGAGCGGTGGCCCAGACACCATCGAGCGGGCGGGCTGGATAGGCCTTCGGGGCACGCCAGCAATCGGAGCGATATCCACTCCACTCATCCACTGTGGCCTGGGGAAGATTGAGGTCGTTGAATCCGCGCCGCAGGATGCCGCCGATGACGGTTTGAATGACCAGCGGGCCGGCCGCATTGTTGCCGAGGCCGATTGATGATGCGTCCGCGGTGCGGGTGGCAAAGTTCTGGGCATCGAGAGGGTCGGTGCCGATTTCATCGATGGGGAACAACCTGAGCATGAAGAATGTCTTCTTGTTGCGGATGGCGATTTGATCTCCGCACAAGGGAGCGGGTTCGCGCTGGGGCGAGTGGCATTTGGAACAATACTGGGCGTAGAGTTCCTCGCCCTTTGCGGCCTTGTCGTGATTGATGGGGCCGAAGATGTATTCCGGCCAAAGCGGAGCTGTGAGTTTGCCGGCCATATCTTCCATCTCCCACATGTTCTTCATGCGGACGCTTGAGATGTAGCGGTCATTCTTGGAGGGATCGCCGGGAAGCACGACGCTGGCATTGACTGCGACGGATTCAATGATGTTTCTCGACATGGGCTGGCGGATGGAACCGTTGGATTGGACCCAGTCATATTCGGTGACGTACCAGAGCGGGAAGGCGGTGACCGGGGCATCCAATGCGCGCAGATTATCGTTGGCAAGCCGCCTATAGAGGGTATTTCCTCCGGTGCCGAGAGCATCCAGGCGGCCAAAGGAGGCATTCGTGTTTTTGAGGGCAAGCTGTTGTGCCTGCTGCTGCACTTTTTCAGCGAGCCATGCGCGCACCTGCTGGCGAAGATTGTCAGCGGCGGCAGGGCTGTATTTGTCTTTCAAGACACGCCGTGCAAAGCGATCGAACTTATCGCGATCAAAAATATTTGCAGTAAAACTGGGCTGCACGGTGGCTGCAACAGCGATGACGAGTTGCGACAGGAATGTATCGAAGTTGACGATTCCCGGCGCGCCATCAATGCGAACGCCCATGCCTTGATAGGTGAGTTGCGCAGTGTGGCAAAAGGCGCAGGTCAATCCGACATTCTGGACGCCCGTAATTGGATCGGGATCGTCTTTCGCGAAGCCGATGGGCAGCAGGTCTGGATTGCTGATGCCATTCGGGTCTGGAATGATCCGCATCTTGGTGATGTACTCGTTGGACCTAAACAACTGTTTACTGGTGGGCTGCTCAAGCGCGAGAAACCAGTCGTAGGGCATGACCTGCGAGCCTTGCGAGGTGTGGTAATACTTTTGGCGCTCCGCCTCGGTCCAGTTTTTATTGAGCTTGACGACATCGTAGACCTTTACCGAGGAGGGGAGGTCTGGAAAGTAGAGGATGTAGCCCCAGATACCCACGCCAATGATTGCAACAACAGAGACGATCAAGACAACCCATTCAATTGGCCTGGTTGGCAGGCGGAACGCGGCGCGAAAGAAATTCGAGATTCGGTTCATAGGTATCACACCTCCTTCAGCTGGCGGGGAAGCCGGCTTACTATGACAGGTTCTTATCCAGATTCGCGAGTTGAGCCTTTGTCCTGCGCGACTCCGTACATGATGCGGGGAAGCTCGCCGGGGCGAGACGGATCGAGGATTCGCTCAGGGTTTGGGCTCGACAACGGGGACAGCGTTTTGGTGATGCCGGTACTTTGACCCTTCGTAATAGATCCGTTTTCTGACGCGATTCACACCACCGAGGGGTCTGTGTTCCGGAAGGCAGCGCCAGGGATTCATGGAGAGATTTTCGCAAAAGATCAATTGCTCTGGGGAGTCAGTTTTCTGTACGGGAAGAATGAGGGTTGCAATCTTGTGCCACGGAGTGTCTTGTTCGCGCCACGGCACCAACGCATTTTCAATGGGCTGTTTGTAGGGGTCCAGTTGAAACTGGATGCGAAGATCGAAGCCTGCTTCGCCTTCTTTAAGCTGCCGCGCAAGACCTTCGCGCAGGTAGTTATTGGCAGGATTTTGGGGAACCGGTGTGGTGGGCTTCAACCAGGGCCAGAGGGATAATTTGACTGCGCGTTCGCCGAAGAGATAGGGCGTGGCGCTGTACCAGGGCACCTCAAGCAGGCTGCCGATCCGCTTCTGCGATTTCAAAATACAAATTGCAACCGAAGGATGGGTGAGCATAAACCAGCCAAGCTTGAACAAGTCGCCAAGGCTCTTTTTTGCGCTCATGCCTCCTGCTTCGGCGAAGGTTAGGAAGTCCTGGGGATCGCGCGTGAAGAAGGTGTCCGGGGTGATGAAGATCAGGTCATGGGTGTGTGCATTGGAATCGGGCTCCAAGAGCGTGACTCCTTCCACATCCATCAATTTGAGTGCCATGCCGCGCAGGTCTTTGTCGTTGTCCGGCAGCGGGTCGGGAAGCGTGCTGGAGAAGCGAATCCAGACAGGATAGGTGCGCGGCGTCTTGAACAGACCAACGCGAAGGTTTTCAGGTAGATCGGGATCGACGATGAGCGTTGCCTGCGCGGCGGCGTGGGACTTTGTGTTGACGCCGCGATAGGTCGTCCCCTGCAGGAAGCGCTGCTCCACTGTTTCGCGCAGGATCTGAACGAGTTTTTTCGCGATTTCATCTTCGTTCGGAGCCGGGTACTCGGTATTGAGCGCAAGTTGTGGCGCACCAGTCATGGAGAATCCTCCGACAGAAAATTTTGGCAGTTATTGCTTCTCAGGCAGAAATGCCGAGGCTTTTCGCTGAGTATGGCACAGATTTTCATCTACGGATGCGATTTTTGTGTGACGGGCGGTCATTCAATCCGTTTAAGCGGGTGGGCTGTGTGGCGGGGGGAAGCCAGGCGCTTGGGTAGCGATGTGTTTGCATTGTTGATGGAGCGATTACACAATCGTTAATAATCAAGTAGTAATTTTGGATTGGCGGTAATTCGGGCGGAACAGCTGCGCGGCGCGATCCTTTAGTCGTCTTTCACTCTGACTCATAGGAAAGCTGCTTTTGTCGGTGAATTGTGTTGCACCAATTTGTCCAGTTAAGTTTGGCGGGATTTGGACTTCGCGATAGAGTTTGGAAGGAGATGATTCAAATGGCGAAGGTGAAGACGCCGCAGGAGAAAAAGGCACTTAGTCTCAAACGTGACAGGCGAAGTGTTTTCGGTGAAAGCACCAAGGGAACGCGCGTGGGGATTCCCCGCAGTAAACAGCAAAGTAAACAAGCAGCGCGGCGCGCGGCGAAACAGCCACTACTGACCGTGACCGGTTCAGTTGACGAAAAGAGTGCTCTGACTGCACAGGATGAATCCGTCACCGCTGAAACTCGAATGCACTTGAAGGGGTTCCGCAAAATGCCCGACCTTAGTTTGGGAGAGGTTCTGCGTCTGAAGAAGGTACCCCTCAGCAATGCGACTCGCAACCGAGATAGATGGTGAGTTTGTCGTTCCGTCTGGTTTGTCGGCACTCGTTTCCAATGCGATCTGGCCTAGGGAGATGCCACGGAGAATTCCGGGACTCGAAGGCACTCGCAGGGGCCGTTCGGTCGAGAGGACACTGCGGCCTTGACTTCGGCCTCAACATGCGTTGGCCAAGTAATAACCCCCAGACGTTGTTC
>Ga0302278_10000750_pt1 | contig 40988 bp, 24 predicted proteins | sample III_Bog_N3_2_FD_194543 | JGI IMG/M metagenome (GOLD analysis project Ga0302278, IMG submission 194543) | Peat permafrost microbial communities from Stordalen Mire near Abisko, Sweden - III_Bog_N3_2 | ecosystem: Environmental > Terrestrial > Soil > Wetlands > Peat | place: Sweden: Abisko...
TCATTGTTGGTCTCCCGTTCCTGTTGCCTGTGAGGGCGAGTCGTCTTCAAGCACGGCCACGCCCTGTGTTTGAAGAGTAACTTTGCTCACGTTCGAGCCATCGCTGAGAAGATCGCGCAGGTCGCGCGGCAGCTTGATCTCCATTGCGGCCGCACCGTGATTGAGGAGCACATAGATCGTGCGCCCCTCGCCCACTCGACGGCACACTTCCACGTCGGACGGAAGCGCTGCAAACTCCGGTTGGATGCCGGCCTCGCGCAGCATCCACTCCATCGCCGCGTGCATTGCGGCGGGGTCCAGAACCGCGCCCAGGTAGGTGAGGCTGCCTTTGCCCACGCGATGCGAGATCATGGCTGGCTGGCCTTCAAGCCATCCATTTCCCTTTCCGAAGCGCAGCAGAATCTGTTCCGCATCATCGTGCGTGGAAAGCTGCTCTGCCCAGAACTGCGCCATGCCTTCGCCTGCCTCACCGTTCACCGGCACCGGTGCTTCCAGCGCGTAATACTGCTCCACGCGCCCGCCAAGCGCGCTCGCCAGCGGCCCCGGCTGGCGCTCAATATTCAACGCGTCATGCTCGTCCTTCATGCCCGAGCGCGGCCCCAGCACCAGGCGGCCACCTTGCTCCACGTAAGCGAGCAGGTGAGCCGCCAGGTCCGTGGAGATGACATTCAGACTCGGAGCGAAGACCACCGTGTATGCGCCCAGCGGCGCTTCCGGTTGGACGATGTCGACTGTGAGCCGGTCCGCGCGCAGCGGAGCATAGTAGCCGAGCAGAACTTCGAGCTGGTCGTAGTTGCGGTTGTGCGGTTGAAAGTCGATCGCCCAGCGGCTGTCGTAACTGTGCAGCAAAGCCACCTGCGCCACGGGCGCGGTTCCGTTGAGCGCCTGCGCGGCGCGTTCAAACTCGGCGCCGGTTTGCGCAATTTCCGCATAGATAGGCAACGGCTCGCCGTCGGGTCCAACGAGCGCGCCGTGATACTGCTCCTGGCCATTCAGCGCGCTGCGCCACTGCCAGTAGAGCACCGCATCGGCGCCGTGGCCGACGGCCTGCCAGGCCATGGCGCGCGTCTCTCCGCGATCAAGCGCGTTGTTCACTGGGGCCCAATTCACCGTGCCAGGCTGCGTCTCCATCACCCAGAAGTTGGCGCGCTTCCAACCGCGGACAAAGTCGTGCATCGCTCCATTGCGCGCAACATTCAGATGGCCCTGCCCCACGTAGTCGTCCCACGCGGCAAGATCGAGCTCCTTGTTGATTTCGTAATGATCGAAGTTGTCTGACCAGCCCAACCCGCCCAGGTTGGTGGTGATGAACTGCCGCTTATCGGCAAATTTGCGAATGGCCATGAGCTGCACATGCTGAAAGTCGCGCCAGGTATCGCTGACAAAGTGGCGATGCTCAAGCAGCAGGCCGGGATTGCCGCCCACCGTGGGCAGCGGAATCTCATCCCAGCAATCGTAGGTCTGGCTCCAATAGGCCGTGGTCCACGCCGCATTCAAAGCGTCCAGCGTGCCGAAGCGATGCTTGAGCCAAGCCTGAAACTGACGGCGTGTCTCCGCGTTGAACGATTCGTCGCTGTACTCGTTGCCGATCTGCCAGCCGATCACAGCGGGGTCGCGCCCGAAGCGCCGCGCCAGTTGCGTTGCGATCCTCGCGCAATAAACCCGGTAGAGTGGATTCGCATAGTTGAACTGCCGGCGCTGGCCATGCTCGGCGCGATGACCGGTCGCGTCCACGCGCAGCGTTTCAGGATGCGCCCTGGTCAGCCACGCCGGCGGCGCATCGGTGGGCGTGCCAATCACGACAGCGATGTGATGCTTCTCTGCCATGCGCACGGCGCGTTCAAGCCAATCCAGATCGTAGCGCCCCTCGGCCCGCTCCATGCGGCTCCATGCAAACTCGCCCACCCGAACAACGTGCAGGTGAGCCTGCTCCATCAGTTGCAGATCGCGATCCCAGCGCGCCTCCGGCCACTGTTCTGGATACCACGCTGCGCCGAGCAGCGGGCCGGTCTGGGCTTGCAGAGAGACGCCGCAGAGCACAGCCGCAAGCAGCGCGAGTCCGCAGCGTGAGCTGCGAGCCCGTGCCGGCGCGGTCAATCCAGGTTTCAGCACCAAGGTTCTCCCCGCCCAACTTGTATCACAGGCGCCGCCTGGCGAGCACCCTGATCGACATCAGGCAGCTGTTCCTAGCTCTTCTCAAAATACGTGGTATAGCTCTCTTCCTCGACCGCGTAGAGCGGCACGTGGACGCGGTCCGATCCCTCGGCCTGCTCCACAAATGCACCGGGCGCCCCAGCGACGGCCGTCTGCTTCTCAAGATGGCCAAGCGCTGCCGGCCCTGGCCGAGGATTCAGCTCGACGTAGACCAACGGCCCGCGCAGAACAGCCACGGTCTTCGGATGCAGGTCGTCGATCGCTTCGGTGCGCAGCGCAAGGGGAAGATCGAACGTCATCGTGTCACCCGATTTCCAACGGCGCTTGATGACAGCGAAGCCGCGCTGCGTCTCGCCCGATGCACGCTCACCGTTTACCCGGATCGCCGGCTCCCGCTGCAGCCATTCGGGAAGGCGCAGCCGCAACGCAAAGGACGCGGGCGCAGCGCAGTCGACCTTGATCGTCACCCCATGCGAGAGCGGATAGCCAGTCTCTTGCGTCAGCGCGATCGCCGCACCGTTCTGATTCCAGCGCACCGTCGACGGCGCATAGAGGTTCACCGCCACGCCGTCTGCGGCGCGAAAGTAGATGTTCTTCACGTAGTCGGCCACACACTGCACAAGAGTGCCCGAACAGCACGGCCACTTCTTCGCGTAGTAGACCTTGTGCGCGCGCGGTCCATACATTGAGTAGTAGGGATAATCGCCGTCGCTGTCCGGCTGCCTGGCGGCGAGAATCGCATTGAACAGCACTCGCTCCAGGCCATCGCCGTAGCGGCCGTCGGCCGTGGCGCAGAGCAGATAGCGCGCCAGCTTGATGGCCGCATAACTCCCGCACGGCGTTTCAAAATGATCGTCGGTCGAGTGCAGGCTGTCGTACAGCTGGCCCTTGTGCGGCAAAATGAATGTCTCATTCGGCCCCCAGCCGCCAGAGGCATACTGCTGCGTGGCCGCCAGAATCTGCCATGCGCTTTGCATCGCGTGCAGGTACTTTTCATCGCCCAGCACCAGGTGCGCCTTGCCTGCCGAGCTGAGTGCGATGGCGTGGCTGTAAGCGTGGCGGCCGGGCAACACGTCTTCTCCGCGCGCCAGCGGGTCGAAGAACTCCCGATCAAGCAGATACGCGCGAGCGCGGTCGCGGAAGGCCGCGTCGCCGGTGATCTCATGCGAAGTGAACAGCGTTTCCGGCAACACATACGTCTCGTCGTACGGCGGATTGTTCTTGCCGATGCGGTCTCGCCCTTGATCCGGAATGAACGGCAGCGCGCCGTGCAACACGCGCGGCAGCAGCGCCCGCGCCTGCTCGACACCGCCCAGATTGTATGCATCGATCAGCCCGGCCAGATGCTTGTCCAGGATGTAGCAGGGCCACACCCTTTCAGCGTTCGGGCCGGCAAAGATCCGGTCGTCGCCGCTCATCGTGGCGGCAAAACCCTCGACCAGCGCACCCACCTTTGCCAGGCACGCCTTGTCACCGTTCGTTCTGCCCATCCGCGCCAACCCCGAGATGTATTGGCCCAGCGTGTGGCCCGGCACAAACCCGTCGGCGTCATACCAGCCGCCCATCGCGGCGCCGGGAGCGGGCAAGCCGGCGCGTTCCCGGTAGACCTTGAGCAACCGGTCGTTGTCCAGCGCCAGATAGTTGGCTAGAACCCGGTCGTACTGCTCTTTGAGCGGCCCCCCGGTCAGCTGCACCTGTCCGTAGTCGAACTCTTCGAGCAGCGTTCTGGGTTGATGCGCGGTGGCAGAGGCCACGCGCGGCAGTCCGCTCGCCAGGGCTGTCGCTCCGGCGTAGCCAAGAAACCGTCTGCGCGACAAATCTCCTCTCATGTGTCCCTGCCCGTGTGCCGTTCTCATCTGGAGACTACCGCCTTCCCGCCGGTTCCCGCACCGCAAAAAAAAGCTAAATGCCAGATTCCGCTCTTCGGAAAGAAGTCCGTTCGACCGCTGCGAGCTGCGGATGGTTCTGCAGCTACTCAGCGGGCGAAGAGGATTTCTGGTGGAGCGGGTAGATCGGGTCCACGTTGCGCGGCGTAATCAGCTGGCAGTTTACGAAAAGCGAGCCTGGAAGCGCGTTAATTGGGAAGGGCACGATCCCGCGAATCGACGGCTTGAATACCAATACATAAAAGATTGCAAAGGGTATATGTCAAGTGGTATACCTTGGCGTCGGTCGTTGATCGCCCCAGCTCTCCCTCTGCGGACCTGGCCATGGGCGCGGCGATGCGCGAAGGAGTGATGGTTATGAAGTTATTTGACCCGATTTTGCCCGTTCGTGGTTTGAAGCCTTTCCTGTTTGCCGGCGTAGCAGCGATGGCCATGGGCGCCGCAGTGGCCGCGCAGGATACGCCAAAACTCACCATAACCTGGGACAAGCCGGGCCTCGTCTCCAAGACCACTCCCACGCTCCAGGTGGTGGTCAATCCGCCGCTGCGCCCCGGCCAGCCGCTGGGCATTGCGGCCTACAAGGCCGTGAAAGACCTGGGCGCGGACTACGTGCGCTATGTGCCGTGGCTGCCCTATCCGCGGATGGCCGTCGCCGAGCTTGAGCCGCCCACTGCGCAGAAAACCTCGTGGGACTTCAGCGTCATCGACCCCATGACCAAGGATTTTCTTGCCGCCACGGACGGCCACTCTCCGATCCTGAACTTCAGCACCAATCCCACCTGGCTCTACAAGACCGACAAGCCGGTCGCCTATCCCGACGATCCCAACAAGGTGGTCTGGGACTACACCCAGGGCACAGAGCTGCGCGACCCCAGCGGCAAGCAGCTGGGCGACTACTACGCACGGCTGATCAGCTGGTATGTCAACGGCGGATTCACCGACGAGAACGGCGTCCGCCACGACTCCGGCTACCACTACAAGATGCCCTGGTGGGAGGTCATGAACGAGGTCGACTTTGAGCACAACATGACGCCCGAGCAGTACACGGCACGCTACGATGCGGTTGTCAGCGCCATCCACGCCGTCTCGCCGGACACCAAGTTCGTCGGCATGGCCCTGGCCATGCCCAGCCTGGCGCCCCGGTACTTCGAATACTTTCTGGACCACAAGAACCACCAGCCCGGCATTCCGCTGGACATGATCTCGTACCACTTCTACGCTTCGCCCGGGCCGTCGCAGAGCATTGAGGACTGGCAGTACACGTTCTTCGCCGAAGCCAATGGATTCTTGAATTCGGTGCGCTACATCGAACAGATTCGCAAGCGCCTTTCGCCGGAAACCAGGACCGACACCGACGAGCTGGGCGTGATTCTGCCCACCGACAACAAAGACGGCGACAATGTTCCTCCGCCCAAGCTCTACTGGAACCTGGCCGGCTCGCTCTATGCGTACCTGTTTGTAGAGCTGTCGCGGCAGCAGATCGACGTGGTGGGCGAGTCGCAGATGATCGGCTATCCCACGCAGTTCCCCAGCGTGAGCATGATGAACTGGGAAAACAACAAGCCCAACGCGCGCTTCTGGGTGCTCAAGCTCATCAAGGATTCATTCCATCCCGGCGACACGCTGGTTGGGACTGAAGTTGGCAGAGAAGATGGCGTCACCGCGCAGGCCTTCATTACACCTGCGGGGCACAAGCTGCTCTTGGCCAATCAGCGTAACCGCGTGGTCGAAATCAAGCTGCCCGATGCCGACAAGGCGAGCGCGCTTACGGTCGACCTGGCCACCGGCGACGGCCCGGCGCGCAGCACGAAGCCCGCAGGCGGCTCGATCACGCTGGAGCCCTTCGCCGTCACCGTCGTGAGCTGGTAGTATCCGGTAGCGTTATTCGCCATGCAAAACAGAATCGGCAGGAATGCGTGATCATGCCTGCCGATTTTCTTTGCGCTCATCGCAAACGGTTCACCGCTGGTCTGCTCCTGGCGCTGTGACCGATTGGATCAGCTTGACCGGCCCCAGCATGCCGGAGGGTAGTGGGCGCAGGCTCTCCATGCCCTGCGGTATAAACAGCATTCCGTAGCGATCCCACAGCAGCCGGTTGTCCGGCTGCGGCGTGCCGGCCAGCGTGTTGATGGCCGTGTTGCCGACAACGACGCGAATCTCATTCGCGCCGGTGTGCAGTTGCTCCGTCACATCCACGCGGTATGGCGGATGCCACAGCACGCCCGCGAGCTTGCCATTCACGTAGACCTCGGCCGCATCGCGAATCGGCGCGTCGAGGTAGGCCCACATGTCAGGCGGGGCCGGCGACGCGGGCAGCGATTGCCTGGTCCCCTGGCCAAAGTCGAGCAGGTATCTGGTCCCCGCGGAAGCTGAGTCTTCGCGCAGGTCGAAGGTCTTCTCATAGGTCGCGCGCCCGGAGAAGTACCTGGTCTGCGCGTCATCGCTCCATGACGTGAGGGTCTCCATTTGCTTGCTCAGTGCGGCGTCGCCAAAGGCCACCTGCCACGCGTGCGAGAGATCGGCCTTCACCGTTTCGCGCCGCGCGGGCTCAGGCTGGGCAGGCTTTGCTTCGTCGGAAAGATAGATCAATCGCGATCCGTAGGCTTCGAGATCGAGATCGATCTTGCCGGGATCGGGAAGCCCCGACACCTGGCCGGTGAGAGCGTCCCACATCTCCGCATGGCGTGCTATGGCGCGGAAGCGCGCGCTGACGTGCCTGGTTTCATTCGCCGTGTTGGCCACAAAATAGAGGTCGCCGCCCGGCAGCTTGCGATGGATGAAGCCGATCTCCGGTGCGGCTGGGGTGAGCCTCATATCGGGATCGGCGTCTTTAGCCAGTTCTGCGCCCAGCCGCGCCTCGTCCGCAACAAAATGCGCGGTCGCCACATTGCCGTGGAACAGCTGCTCCGACAATGCCTTGATCTTTGCCGACTCCTCGGCCGCATGCATCAGTCCCGGCGCGGTCCCCGGCATGCGCCGCGTGGAGAGGACGATGCCGCCATGCTGCGCAAACGCGAGAATCTTTTCATAGGTCGAAAGCGGCAGCCTGTCCACGTTGGGCAAGATCAGAACCTTGTAGGGAATGCCCACGCTGTCGATGGTGTCGGCATCAATGAAGTCGAGATTGAATCCGGCATCGAGCACCTGCGCGATCACCCGCTTGCCGAGAAATTTATCCATTTGCTCATCGACTGTCGCATTCGATCCCGACTCATTGAAGCCGCCGGCTGAGGTGGGTGAGAGCCGCTTCTGAAATCCCGCGAAAAACGAGGCCCACACGTCGTCATTGGGCAGCAGCAGCGCCACATCGTTGGCCGGCTGGCCCTGGCGCAAAGCAAAGCTGACCCGCTGCAGGTAGCGCGTCACTTCAGGCATGGCGAAGAACCACGGGTTGTGCTCGTTGAGCGCTGCGGCCGCATACATGCGCCAACCAGGCTCGCCCGCGCTCTCCGGCGAGTACGGCCAGCCGTGGCCCACCAGCTGATTGATGCCTTGCAGAAAATGCAGGTCCGCCTCGGCCTTCATGTCCAGCGGCGTGGCGCGAAAGGCGGGCGAGTGCAGCCAGGTCCAGGTCTCCGAAGAGATGACCGTGTGGTGGAACAGGTGGCCCGCCGACGCAGCCCAGCGCGTGTCAGAGAACTCTCTCCACATATTGAAGCTCGCCTTGCCTTCGCCCTCGGGCAGGTCGGAGATGCGGTTGCTGTACAGTGTGACCGGCGGATAGCCATACGATTGCGAGCGCAGCAGCGTGTGATGTCCCGCCGCCCACGCCTGCATCGGCTTGAGAAAATTCTCGTCCGCGAGCTCGGTCAACGTTCTGCCCCAGTCGCGGCGCACTGCTTCCGTCTCCGGCCCCACATTTTTGACCAGCGCCAGCAGATGGGGGCGCAGATCGTAGCCGCGACGGCGCTCGAACTCATCAAGCAGCGCCGGCGTCCAGTCCGACGCGTAATCCTCCAGGCTGTCGCTGAAGACCGCGTAGGGCGGCTGGTCGCCAAATGCGGAGAGCAGCCGATCGCCCACCGCGTGCAGATGGTTCTCGATCGCAGCGCGGTCGTAGTGGTCGAGCACGAATCCGTTCGCGCCCACCGACGGCCGCTTCACCATCATCCCGGTGCGGCTGGAGACGAACCAGAGGAGCGCGCGCGGCTGCGTTGCGCTTGCGAAGACGTACCGCCCATCCACCGGCACCGCCAACGGGACCGCATTGGCCAACTGATCGACAGAGGCCGGCTCGGGAAGCAGGTAGGCAGAGAGCAGCTCTTCGCCTGCATCAATGAAGGGCGCCGTTGCCGAAGTTTCGCCTGCCGCTACAGGCCGCGTCTCCACGCGCAGCTTGCCCGCGGCCTCCGTCACAGGAATATGCGGCCCGCCAAACGGCCATCCGCTGCCCAGGCTCACATCCACGCGCAAGCCCAGCCGCCGCGCCTCCCCGACCGCGTAGTGCAGATCGTCCAGGTGCTCGTCGGAAAGAAACGGCGTGTTCTTAAGCCCGGTCTTGGGGTCGTCGACTGCGAGCGCGTAGAGGTGGGTGATCTCCACGCCGCCAATGCCGGCGGCCTTCATCTGCTCCAGCTCGCGCTTCAGCTCGGGCTTGGTGACGGCCGGCCCAAACCACCACCAGCGCATCATGATGCGGCTCGAGTCGGGGGGGGTTTGGAGGCTGCTGTGAAGCTCGTCCAGGGTCAGATCCCTCTGATCCTGCGCTCGCCCGCGGCAGGGAAGGACGAGAGCAAAGGCCAGCAGGAGCGCGCTCACAGCCGATGCCCGCAGGCAAACAATGCATCTTTGCAAACAAAAGCTCAACATGGCCGGAAACTCCCTTTGGCTGCTCGATCAAGCCCTGGCGCGCGACCTTGCGTCAATTCACGCGGCGCGTCCTTGATAACAGATAGGGATGGAATCTGCAAACCGGTCCGGCATCCCCGGCCTGATCGGCGAAGCGGCTCGCTGAGGTCAGTATTCCACAGCTCCACTGGCTGTTTGGCTGCGCGCCAGAGCAGCCCCTTCCATCACCGCGCAACGTGGCTCAACGGTATTATTTGCATATATTTACACGTAGGCGCGAGACGGCTGAAACACACTTCGTAACCACTCCTCCCGATTACCAGTAACCGGTTTGCTCCCAGTACCAACGGCCCATCCCGCTGGCGGAAAAGGGGCATTGGCATAGCCCCTTCAGGGAGCAAAGATAAGCGAGTACCACCTGAGTCTCCCTCAAAGTCCTGTATGCTGGAATCCACATCGAAGCAACCACTTCGTCTGATGGAACAGTGGGCCGACCGGGACATCGGGTGGCGCGTCTCAGGCGAGGAGTTCACTCCGGTTTCGCAGGTTCTTGGAACGGCTCGCTGATCGTTCCCCTGAAACCGGCCTGGCGTTCGCTCTGAGGCACAAGTTCGCTGCCGGTGATCTGCTCTTCACATGGTTCTCGCCGTCAGGTCTTTCTCACACTCGGGCAAGCACTCTCAGCCCTCTGCGTTCATTCGGATGTGCTTTGCCGCACTCCCCATTCCGTTGCCTGGTAGGTGAAAAATGAGCTCCATTGCCCTCGCTCCGCAGCTTGATGGCGAATCCCTCCTCGATTCGATCCAACAGCAGATCGCAGCCACAACCGACGATCTGATCGCGCAACTTCCCAACCCCGAGAGCCTCACTCCGGCCGAGCGCCGCGGCATCATCGCCCGCTACAGCTCGGTCCTCGAAGGAAACTTCATTTATTGGATGACCGCGGCCTACATCGCCGTCAAGTCCGATGAAGTGCGTCCCATCCTGGCGGAGAACCTATTTGAAGAGGTCCGCGACTCGCACCCCGCCATGCTCCGCCGTTTTGCCGTGGCCGCACACGCTTTCCCCACCGATGCCGATGCGCTCGCAACCACCGAAGATCTGACCAGGGTTCGCCTCTTCCTGGGCAAGTTGCAGGGCGTGCAGTCGGTGCTGACCATGGCCTTCTTCGAGGGCTGGATTCAGCGCTTCATGGGCTACCTGGCCGATCTGGCGAAAGCACAGGGTTCGTCAGAACTGGAGTACACTGATGTGCACGGCGTCTGCGACGTCACGCACACAGCGGAGTTGTTCCGCGCTCTGTCGCTGGAGATGGCCATCAACCCGACCAGCCCCGACGCGGACCTGTTCGAAGGCGTCGACCTTCTTCGCAATCTGATCATCGCAATCGTTCAGGGCCCGGCGACCGACTCTGCGGCATAACCGATTCAACAGGGTGTTGCATTGCATAGTCCGCTTCATCCCCACGGGCTGCTCGAGGAGCACGCCGGATACTTTCCCGTATCCGGCGCGCACCTTTATACGGTCCTGCACGAGGTGATCGACCCAGTTGCCCGCGTGCTGCTGGTGGGCCCGTTCGCCTCGGAGCGTCACAACTCCTATCTGCCCTGGGTGCGCTGGGCGCGTTCCCTCGCCGCCGCTCAGATAGAAGTCCTGCGCTACGATTACCGCGGAACCGGCGAAAGCACCGGTGCGTTTGAGCAGATGACCTTCGCCGACTGGCAGCAGGACATCCAGCTCCTCGCTGCGTGGCTTGGCAGCCGCTCGCCGCATGCGCCCTTCGTTCTGCATGGGTTGGGACTGGGCGCAGTTCTAGCCGGCCGCGCGTTCGATGAAGGTGTGGGCGACGGGCTACTGCTGTGGTCACCGCCGCAGAACGCCAACCAGGCGCTGCGGGCCACGCTCATGCGCTGGGTGGGCCTGGAGCAGATCTTCAAATTCGGCGATGACCGCAAGTCGGCGTCGGACTATATTCGCGAACTGGAGCAGGGCTCTCCGCTCGAAGTAGACGGCTATTGCTGGTCGCCTGCCCTGTGGCGGGATTCCTTTCATGTCACCATGCCGCAGGCGCTGGCCAGCGAGGAAAGCGCGGCGCTCGCATACAAGCGGCCCGTTCGCATCGTCAAACTCACCCGCGAAGCCGCTCCGCTCACCAAGGGCGGGTTGGTTGGCTACGACGACCTGAAAGACTTCAACTGGCTCTACGCGCCCAATCGCGCGTGGATCACTGCGCGCTTCGAGGGAACCACCCCTCCATCGAGCACGGGAGTTGCCTATGCGTGAGGCCATCGAAGATCGCGAACTGATTGCGTTGGGAGACCCGGGAGCACGCATGCGGGGCACGCTGCATCGCCCGGCCGATTCCCGTGCAGATGCATCCGCGTCTCATCGCCCCGGAGTTCTCTTCCTCAACTCGCTGTCGCTGCCCCGCGCCGCGAGCGGCGACTCCGCCGTGCATTGGGCCGCCTCCATCGCCGCCAAAGGCTATCCTGCCTTCCGCATCGACCTGCCCGGCCTGGGCGACTCGGAAGGCTCAAGCTCCACCAGTCTGCTGGACTTCATCAACGGCGGCGGCTTCACCACCGCTGCGGCCTCTGCAACGGTGCAGCTGGTAGAGCGCTATAACCTCGCGGGTACGATTATCTTCGGCCACTGCGCAGGCTCGGTTTCCGCCGTCTATGCGGCCGCCGCGAGCAGCAATTGCAAAGGCCTCATCTTGCTCGACCCCTACTTTCATCTACCCCAGGCAAAGAGGCCCCGGGTTCGCGAAGGGTTGAGCGACTGGGCACGGCGCAGCGCCGTGGGCGGCTTGTTGAGCAACATCTACGATCGCGCCAGAAAGCTCTTGCTCACGCTGCGCGGAAGCCAGCCGCCGGGCAACGCCAACACTGAGCTGCTTGCTTGCTGGAAACTGCTGGCAGCAACCGGCGTGCCCATCCTTCTGCTCAAGGCGCCGGGCATCAAGGCGCAAGGCGCAAAGCCAAGGCTCGGTGAGTTCGACTACATCGATTACGTTGTCAAGCTGGCCGGCCGCAAGAGCCGCGTGACCGCCGAATTCGTCGAGGGCGCCGATCACTCCTTTGCCAACCGCGCGGGCCGCGCTGCCGTACAGTTGCATATCGACCAATGGCTAGCTGCGCATTTTCCGCTGGCTGAGGCTAAAGCGGTTCAACCCGACGCCACTCCCCTGCGCTCCCGCGAACCGAACACCAATCATCAAGATTCGAATCAAGCGCCTGCCGACAGGGTCTGCGCGCTGGAAGGCAGATAGGACGATAGATGGATATTCGCTCAGAGGTTGTTGCACAATTCACGCAGGTGGCTCAAGAGCAGGACAAGCGCCTTGCGCCGTTGACCGACGACCTTCCCTTGCTCGACTCAGGCCTGGACTCGCTCTGCTTTGCAATTGTCGTCGCCCGGCTTGAAGGCTCGCTCGGTGCCGACCCATTCAGCGACGACGAAGATGCCCGCTTCCCCGTGACCTTTGGCGACTTCATCCGATTCTATGAAAATGCCGCACACTAATCCGGCCTCGCTCCATGCATCGATCCTTGCCGCGGGCGATCCGTCGTCGCGCAGCCTGGTGGGCCTTGATGCAAAAGCGACGTGGGCCGAGCTCATTGGCGGCTCGATTCTCGCTGAGCACGCGGGAGGCCTGACCGGCAAATCGGTGCTGATCGCTACCCGCGACCAGTTTCGCGCCGCCGCCGCGCTCATCGAGCTCGATGGCATCGCGCGTCGCATCGTTCTTTTTCCACCCGACGTTCCCCGCGAGCAGCTCAGCTACGTTGCGGAAACAGCAGAGGCCGATCTCATCGTCACCGACGATCCGGAAACGGCGTCGGCCGATCACGGCATCAGCCGCGTGATCCTGAGCCGCAACAACGTCACGCCGGTCAGCGTCGATCGCAGCCCGCGCGTCGAGACGGAGTGGATTTTGCTCACCTCCGGCACCACTGGGCATCCAAAACTGGCCGTGCACACGCTCGCCAGCCTGGCCGGCTCGGCGATGCACCGCAGCCCCGCATCCGCCTCAATTGTCTGGAGCACGTTCTACGACATGCGCCGCTACGGTGGCATGCACATCTTCCTGCACGCCGCGCTCACCGGCACATCGCTCGTTGTCTCCAGCGCGCAGGAATCCGTGGCCGGCTTCTTTGCCCGCGCCGGCGTTCACGGCGTCACGCATATCTCCGGCACGCCTTCGCACTGGCGTCGCGCGCTCATGAGCTCCTCTGTCGATCGCATTTCTCCCGAATATATCCGCATGTCCGGCGAGATAGTCGATCAAGCCATCCTCAATCAAGTGAAAGGCCAATTTCCAAACGCGAAGATCGAGCACACGTTCGCATCGACGGAAGCGGGTGTCGGCTTTTACGTCGGCGACGGCCTGATGGGCTTTCCCCCTGACGTGCTCACGCGCAATCCGCTCGTCGAAATGAAGATTGAAGACGGCACGCTGAAGATTCGCTCCAACCGCGCCGCCGCGCGCTATCTTGACGCTGACGCGCCGACGCTGAAAGATGCAGAGGGTTTTGTCGATACGGGCGACAGTGTTGAGTTGCGCGATGGCCGCTACTACTTTACCGGCCGCCGCGACGGAACCATCAACGTGGGCGGTTTCAAAGTGCATCCGGAAGAGGTCGAAGCGGTCCTCAATCGTCATCCGCAGGTGGTCATGTCACTGGTCAAGGCGAAGAAGAATCCCATCACGGGCTCGCTGGTTATTGCCGACGTGGTGTTGAAGGCCATTGCACCTGCGGGCTCTTCGCCCGCAGTTGACAGCGACATTCTGCGTTTCTGCCGCGGACAACTCGCACCGCACCAGGTACCCGCCGCCATCAACATTGTGCCCGCTCTGGCCATTGGCGAGTCAGGAAAGCTGGTGCGCCGTCATGCGTAACGTCATCGTCACCGGCGGCAGTCGCGGATTGGGACTGGGCATCACGCGCAAGCTCGTGCAGTCTGGTTTCCGCGTCATCGCGCTGGCCCGCAAAGAGAGCGAAGAGTTCAAAGCTGCCCAGCTCCAACTGGAGCAGTCGCATCCGGGCGCATTGCACTTTGCACCTTTCGATCTTGCCGACATTGACGCCATCCCCGCGCTGGTGAAGGCGCTGCGTAAGCAGCGCGGCCCCATCTACGGCCTGGTGAATAACGCGGGTATGAGCACCGATGGACTGCTCGCGCTCACCTCCACGCAGCAGATCGAGCAGGTGGTACGCCTCAACACGACGTCGCCGATGGTGCTCACCAAGCATGTGGTCCGCTCGATGATGGCCGAAGGCTGCGGACGCATCGTGAACATCTCGTCGATCACCGCGTCGAACGGCTACAGCGGACTCTCTGTTTATGCGGCTACCAAAGCTTCTCTCGTCGGCTTCACCAAATCGCTCGCCCGCGAAGTGGGCCGCGTCGGCGTGACCGTCAATGCCGTTGCTCCCGGCTTCGTGAGCACGGAGATGACCAAAGAGATGAAGGAAGAAGACCGCCAGCGCATCGAGCGGCGCAGCGCCTTGAAGCGCCTCGTTGAGGTCGAAGACGTGGCCGCCGCCGTCGATTTTCTTCTCGGCGAAGGCGCCAGAAATATCACCGGCACCGTGATGACAGTAGACGCGGGGAACACCGCATGATGACAGCGGAAAGGACCGGGGCATTGCCGGCAGCTATTTCTCCCGCCAAGGCGTGGCTGCGTGCGCTCGAGTTGACGGCGCTCATTCCGCGCAACCCGGAGCGCGTCCTCTTCGCCGTCATCGAAGAGCTCGCGGCGCGGATGAGCGCGAGCCCGGCCCTGCTCTCCGATCGAGAGAGCCTGACGTACGGCGGCCTCATCGATCGCGCCAACCAGTATGCACGCTGGGCTCTCGATCAGGGCCTTCCCAAAGGCGCGGTGGTCTGCCTGCTGATGACCGATCGCCCTGAGTATTTCGCCATTTGGCTTGGATTGACCAGCGTCGGCGTTGTCGTCTCGCTGCTCAATACCAATCTCGTTGGCAGCTCACTGGCGCATTCCGTCCGCATCGTCGCGCCCAAACAAATCATCGCTTCTTCTGAACTTGCCGGAGCACTCGCCGCGATTCTTCCGCAGCTTGAACTGTCCCCGGCAATCTGGCTTCACGGCGACTATGACGCGCCCTTCCCGCGCATCGATCGGCACATCGATCAATACTCCGGCTCTTCGCTCAGCAGCAACGAGCGGCGCTCGCCCACCATCGATGATGCCGCCCTCTATATCTACACGTCCGGAACCACCGGCCTGCCCAAAGCGGCCAGGGTGAGCCACGGCCGCATCATGCAGTGGAGCCACTGGTTCGCGGGCATGATGAACGTGGAGCCAGCGGACCGCATGTACAACTGCCTGCCTATGTATCACAGCGTCGGTGGCGTGCAGGCGCCTGGCGCCATGCTCGTTGCGGGCGGCTCTGTTGTGCTGCGCGAGAAATTTTCGGCGAGACAATTCTGGAGTGACATTCGCCGTTGGGACTGCACTCTGCTTCAGTACATCGGTGAGCTTTGCCGCTATCTTCTGCACACCGAGCCGTCATCGCGCGAGACCGAGCACCGCATCCGCCTGGCCTGTGGCAACGGCCTCGCCGCGGAAATCTGGGACGCGTTCAAAGATCGATTCCGCATCCCGCAAATCCTCGAGTTCTACGCCGCCACCGAGGGCAGCGTCTCCCTGTTCAACGTCCAGGGGAAGCGCGGAGCCATCGGGCATATTCCGCCCTATCTCACGCATCGCTTCTCGCCCGCGCTGATCCTGATCGACACGGAATCCGGCGAGCCTGTCCGCAACAAGGCGGGCCTTTGCATTCCATGCGCACAGAATCAGGCTGGCGAGGCGCTGGGCAAGGTCGCGATCGATCCGTCAGCCATCGCAACCCGCTTCGAAGGCTACACATCTCTCGAAGCATCGGAGAAGAAGATACTCCGCAACGTAAGGGTAGCGGGCGATGCATGGTTTCGAACCGGCGACCTGCTGCGGAGAGACGAAAAGGGCTACTACTACTTCGTCGATCGCATTGGGGACACGTTTCGCAGGAAAGGTGAGAACGTTGCCACGACGGAGGTGGCCGAGGTCCTCTGCGGGTTTCCCGGCGTGCTGCACGCCAGCGTCTACGGCGTCACCGTTGCCGGCGCCGAGGGGCGCGTCGGCATGGCCGCGCTGGTCACGAATCGCACACTGAATCTCGCCGCCCTGCGCCAGCATCTGGGCCGTTGCCTTCCCTCTTATGCGAGACCTGTGCTTTTGCGTCTGCGCAATGAGGCAGACTTGACCGGCACATTCAAGTACTCGAAGACGGAACTCCTTCGCCAGGGCTACAACCCGGCTGCGAGCGCAGATGCGCTCTACTTTGACAGCGAGGAAGCAGGCGCATTCATTGAACTGAACGCCAGCGTGTATCACCGTATTCAGAATGGCGAATTTCGATTGTAGTTCTGACGCCGTCACGCAGGGAGCACCAGCTGTTTGATTCGCGCAAGGAATGGGACGCATGCAGATTGATCAAATTCGAGATGAGTTCGCGGCGCTCGAGTCGCGCATTGCCGACGGTCCTATCGTCCCGCATGTGGCCGCGGCGGAGGTGCGCGCCCATCTCGAATCGCGCTTCGACTTCAAGCAGCCCATGCCGCTTGATGAAATCATTGCCGATGTGGAAAGGATGCTGCGCACATGGCAAGTGCAGGTCACGCATCCGCGCTACTTTGGCCTCTACAATCCCAGCGTGACGCTGGCCTCTGTGGTAGCAGATACCCTGGTGGCGATGTACAACTCGCAACTCGCCAACTGGCGAACATCCCCGGCGGCCAATGAGATGGAGCGGCACACACTTGCATGGCTCGCCGCTAAGTTCGGCCTGCCCGCAAACTCGATTGCCACGTTCACCAGCGGCGGTTCGGAGGCGAATCTCTCCGCTGTCGTCGTCGCCCTCACTCATGCCTTCCCGGAATACGGCCAGCACGGCCTGCGATCCCTGTCTGGCGATCCGACGATCTACGTCACCGAAGAAACGCATCACGGCTTCAACAAGATTGCGCATATGGTGGGACTGGGCAGGCGTAACCTGCGTATCGTCGCCACCGACTCTGACTTGAAGATGAACGTAGGCGGCCTGGCCGCGCGCGTTGATGCGGATCGTAAAAGCGGACTGCTCCCGTTCATGGTCGTCGGCACCGCAGGCACCACGGCTGCCGGCATCATCGACCCGCTTGAGGAGATCGGGCGCTTCGCAATGCAGCAGAATCTTTGGTTCCACGCAGACGCCGCTTACGGCGGCGCTGCTGTTGTTGCGCCCCGGCTCCGGCATTGGCTCGCGGGCATCGAGGCAGCGGACTCGATCACCTGCGACGCGCACAAGTGGCTTTCCGTTCCGATGGGATGCGGGATATTCTACTGCCGTCATCGCGATACTGTGGCTCAGGCGTTCCGTTCCGACGTGACCTACATGCCTGCCAAACCGGCCAGTGAAGATTCCTCCACCACGTTTAATCCGCTCACTCACTCGGCTCAATGGTCGCGCCGTTTCATCGGCCTCAAGCTATTCATGGCTCTTGCAGAGCGTGGCGAAGGGGGCTACGCTGCCATGCTCGAGCATCAGGTGCGCATGGCAAATGTATTGCGTGATTTGCTGCGAGCCAGCGGCTGGCGCATCGTCAATGCAACCCCGCTGCCCGTCGTCTGTTTCACGCGCGAAGAACTCAACCCCTCGCACCTGGTCGCGCAGCTTCGCGACCGACAGATCGCATGGATGTCCGACGCCGAGCTTGGCGGAGTTTCGACGGTGCGCGCATGCATCACGAGTTTCAAGACCACGGAGAGAGAGATTGCGTGGGTCGTCGACACAATGAACAAGCTCGTATTCGAATCAAAAAAACGCAGGACCGCGTAAGTTACAGAGATGGCCGCCGCACAGATAAACTGCCCGGTTTGAGGCAGGCAAATGAAGGACAGAAACACGTATGAAGCCAGAAACAATCGCAATCCACAGCGGCTACGAGGTCGACCCCACGACCAGGTCCGTCGCTGTGCCGATCTATCAAACAGTGGCCTACGCCTTCGACAGCGCGGAGCACGCCGCGGCGCTGTTTAATCTTGAGACCGAGGGCTTCCGTTACACGCGCATCCAGAATCCTACAACGGCTGTGCTGGAGCGGCGGGTTGCCGCGCTTGAGGGCGGACTGGAAGCGATGTGCGTAAGCAGCGGCCAGGCCGCAGTCAACTACGCGGTCCTCAACGTGACGGAGCTGGGCTGCAACATCGTCTCTGTTCCGCAGCTCTATGGCACCACCCATACGCTCTTCGCCCACATTCTGCCGGGCCAGGGAGTGACTGTTCGCTTTGCCGAGAGCGACCGGCCTGAAGATATCGCCACCCTGATCGACGACAAAACCCGTGCCGTGTTTTGCGAGAGCGTGGGCAATCCGGCCGGCAATATCTGCGATATCGAGGGCCTGGCGCACGTGGCGCATGCGGGCGGCGTCCCGCTCATCGTCGACAATACCGTCGCTTCACCCATATTGCTGCGGCCAATCGACCACGGCGCCGACATAGTGGTCAACTCGCTCACCAAATTTCTCGGCGGTCACGGCACCACGCTCGGCGGCGTCATTGTCGACAGCGGCAACTTCGACTGGATGAAGAACGCGCGGCGTTTTCCAGCCTTCACCGAGCCCGATCACTCGTATCACGGCCTGGTCTACACGGATCACTTCGGTAGAGCTGCGTACATTGCGCGATGCCGTAGTGTCTATCTGCGCACCGGTGGTGCGGTGCTGTCGCCCCTGAGCGCCTTCCTCTTGCTGCAGGGGATTGAAACGGTCGCGCTGCGCGTTGAACGCCACGTGGAGAATGGGCGGAAGGCGGCAGAGTTTCTTCGCGCCGATTCGCGCGTCGCATGGGTCAAATATGCAGGATTCTCCGAGAGCCCCTATCACGCTCTCGCCAACAAGTACCTGCGCGGCCGCGCCTGTTCGCTGATGTCGGTGGGCATCAAAGGCGGCTACGCGGCAGCGGTGAAGTTCCACGACGCGCTCAAGCTGGTCACGCGGCTGGTCAACCTTGGCGATGCGAAATCGCTGGCCTGTCATCCTGCATCGACGACGCATCGGCAGATGTCGCCGCACGAGCAGGCCAGAGCAGGCGTACTGCCAGAGATGATCCGTCTCAGCATTGGAATCGAACATATCGATGACATCATCGAAGACCTGGACCAGGCGCTCGCCGCAGCCAGCTAGCGCAGCATGAAGGAAAGAGATCGATCGGGACACGAGGGAATAGATGGTCGTCAACATGGACACGAGCCGATTCAGTCACGGCGCTGCCGCGGGCAACGCTCGCTCCTCGCGCCGCGCGCTGTGGACCCGTGCGGAGCGGCCGGGCCCCTGCGTGACGATCGGCCTGGTGAACAACATGGCGGGCTCGGCCTTTCAGGCCACCGAGCGCCAGTTCCTCTCTTTGCTCGATGCCGCGTCCGAGAGCATCCCCATTCAGGTTTCGTTCTACACACTCCCCGGAGTGTCGCGGGCCGAGAGCGGCGGCGAGCGCTTCGCGAGCCATTATGCCGGCATTGACGCGCTGTTGAATACGCGCCTGGACGCGATCATCGTCACCGGCAGAGAACCGAAGATGGCAGACCTCTGCGACGAGCCCTATTGGAAGAGCTTCACCGAGGTGCTGGAGTGGGCACAGAGCAACACCTACTCGGCCCTATGGTCCTGCCTCGCAGCGCACGCTGCCATTCTGCACATGGATGGCATTGGCCGCCGCAAGGGCGATGAGAAGCACTTTGGGGTCTTCGAGTGCTTGAATGTCTGCGAGCATCCGCTCACGGAAGGCCTGCCCGCGCGGTTCCATGTTCCTCACTCCCGCTGGAATGGAATTGTGGAGCAGGACCTGGCGAGTGCCGGCTATCGCGTGTTATCGCGCGTCGCCGGCAATGGAGTGGACACCTTCGTCAAGCAGGACAAGAGCCTGTTCGTTTTCTTCCAGGGCCATCTGGAGTACGAGCCGGACACCCTCATGCGCGAGTATCGTCGCGATGTTGGGCGCTTTATTCGCGGGGAGGCAAACACTTATCCGCTGTTGCCGCGCGACTATTTTGACAGCAGCACGGAGCAAGCGCTGGCTCAACTGCGCGACAGCGCGGCCTCCGTTCGCAGCAAGACGGAGATGCTGCACCGCGTGACTGGCGCACTCGACAGCGCAAGGATCGAAGACACTTGGCAGCGTTCCGCATCGCTGATCTATCGCAACTGGCTGCAGGGCATCTGGGCGCAAAAGAACGCCGGTAAACACCGAGCCGTTCCCGCCGTGTCGTTATCCCGATAAGCAATTCACAAGGAGTCCCTGGCCATGGCAACCACGCTCGCCGCACATGCCGCAGAGCACATCGCACTGCCCGAGTTGAAGCTCCTCATCGGCAACCGCTGGCTCGCAAGCGAGTCAGGCAGAACATTTGCAACCGTCAACCCGTCCACAGGCGAAGAGATCTGCCAGGTTGCCGAGGCGGACGCCGCAGACGTGGACAAGGCAGTTCGCGCAGCACGAGCCGCCTTCGAGCACGGCCCGTGGCGCACCATGCGCGCATCGGAACGGGGCCGTGTTCTGCACCGGCTCGCAGATCTGATCGAGACACACGCCGATGAGCTGGCACGGCTCGAATCACTCGACAACGGCAAGGCTCTCTCCATCGCCAAAGCCGTAGATGTCGTGAAAACGGTCGCCTGCTATCGCTACTTCGGCGGATGGGCTGACAAGATTCACGGCAAAACAATTCCCATCGACGGCGATTTTCTCTGCTACACCCGTCATGAGCCCATCGGCGTTGTGGGCCAGATCATCCCATGGAACTTTCCCATGCTCATGATGGCGTGGAAGCTGGCTCCGGCGCTGGCCACGGGGAACACGGTCGTGCTGAAACCAGCTGAGCAGACGCCGCTCACCGCGCTGCGCATCGGCGAGTTGATTCTGGAGGCCGGCTTCCCTAAAGGCGTGGTCAATATCGTCACCGGTTTTGGTCCCACGGCGGGCGCGGCAATCACCCGCCACATGGACATCGACAAGGTAGCATTTACCGGCTCAACAGAGGTCGGCCGCCTGGTGATGGAAGCCGCTGCAAAGTCAAACCTGAAACCGGTTACGCTCGAGCTGGGCGGCAAGAGCCCCAACATTATCTTTGCCGATGTCGACCTGGACGAGGCCGTTGAGGGCGCACACATGGGCATCTTCGCCAATCAGGGGCAGTCCTGTTGCGCGGGGTCGCGCGTCTTCGTGGAGGAGTCGATCTACGATCAATTCCTGGAGAAGAGCATTGCCCGCGCCCGCAAACGCGTGGTGGGCGATCCGTTCGATCCCGCAACCGAGTCCGGCCCTCTGGTGGATCAGACGCAACTCGACCAGGTTATGGGCTACGTTGACTCAGGCCGCGACGACGGCGCAACGTTGTCCTGCGGCGGAGACCGCATCGGCACGCGCGGATATTTCATGCGCCCTGCCATCTTCTCGGATGTGCAGGACGGGATGAAAGTCGCTCGCGAAGAGATCTTCGGCCCAGTTATGAGCGTAATCCGCTTCCGCACTGTTGACGAGGCCATTGCGCGCGCCAACCAGACACCCTATGGACTCGCCGCTGCGGTGTGGACGCGCGACATCAAGAAGGCCCTGGCAGTCGCAAACAGCGTACGCGCCGGCACAATGTGGGTCAACTGCTACAACGTGCTGGACGCGCGCGCGCCCTTTGGCGGCTTCAAACAGTCGGGCATCGGCCGCGAACTCGGCGAGTATGGCCTGCAGCAATATACGCAGGTGAAATCGGTGATTGTGAAGCTCTGACTCCGCTGCGTCGCAGCAGCCATGCAGGATGACATTGCCTTGTTTTCCGATGTATATTCAGCCATGCTTTCAAAGAGAAATTGGCTTTTTGGAGCCTTCGTCTGCATCATCGCGACCTGCGGCTCCGCTCAGACAAGGGACCAGGGAAGCGACTCCGGCAAAGTTGCGGAAAAATCCGCCTGGGTGCGCCTGAGCCCGGAGCAGCGGACAACGACCTTTGAGTTCGCGGAACCATTCAAAGACTACCTTCGCCACGCCAAGTCGGCATCGCTCTCTGAAGCTGAGCTGATTCGTCTCGCCAAGCAGTCAGGATTTGCGGAATTCACCTCACCGGACCAGGTGAAGCCCGGTGCGCGCCTGATTCTCAGCAATCGCGGCCGTGCCGTGCTGTTCGCGGTGATCGGTACCGACCCGATCGAGTCCGGAAGCCGCATGGTGGCCGCTCATCAGGACTCTCCGCACATCAACCTCAAGGCTCGCCCCATCGTGAATGCGCCCGGCTCCATGGCATTGCTCAAAACCATGCCCTATGGTGGCCTCAAGCGCTACCAGTGGGCCAATCTCCCCATGGCGCTTGTCGGCCGCATCGATACGGTAGACGGGCGGCACATCGACGTGAACATCGGCTTCGCTCCGGGCGACCCGGTCTTCGTGATCCCCGATGCCGCGCCGCACTCTGACAAGCTGCTCAGGACGCGCACCTATACAGAGGTCTTCTCCGGCGAGGAGATGAACCCCGTGATCGGCAGCATTCCCGGTGCTGACGCATCGGTGGCCGAAGAAGTCATGGCCGCTCTGCATCAGCGCTTCAACATTCGCGACGAGGACCTGGTTGCCGCAGAGCTGGAACTGGTTCCCGCCACGCAACCTGCAGACGTGGGCATCGACGGAGGTCTGGTCGGTTCATGGGGCCAGGACGACAAGCTCTCTGCCTATAGCAGCACACGCGCGCTCTTCGATCTGCAACGCACTCCTGCCAAGACGGCCTTTGCCTACATCACCAACTTTGAAGAAGTGGGCTCGGTCAACGACACGGGCGCCGGTTCTCAGTTTCTCGACTCAGCCTTCACGTCGCTCATCGATGCGCAGGCCAAACCCGCAACCGCGCTTGCTGTGCGCAATGCGCTGGCTCATGCCGAGGTGCTCTCGGCCGACACCAACGACGGCGTCAATCCGATCTTTCCGCAAAACTCCGAGAACTCGAACGCGGCCGTCCTCGGCTACGGCGTCGCCATCAAACGATACGGCGCGGGCTTCGATCCAAATTCGGAGTTCACCGCGCGCGTCCTCCGTCTCCTCGACGCCAATCACATCGCGTGGCAAACGCAGACCCCCAAAGTCGACGTTGGCGGTGGGGGCACCATCGGCGGATTTCTTTCCATGCGCAACATGGAAGTGCTGGATGTGGGCATTCCCCTGCTCTCCATGCACTCCACCTACGAGATGTCTTCGAAGGTCGACCTGTGGTCCTATTACCGCTTCATGCTGGCCTTCTATACCATGCGCTGAGGATTTCCGCGCGCCATCGAGCACACTGAGGAGGGTGCGCTGCATGCATTCCGGCGGGCCAAATCGCGCTCGCGCGCCTCATGTGCAATGCGGGTACTCTGTGTGCCGGTGCGCGCCGACGCGTCACCTGATTTGGACTAGAATTGCCTTGTTGGATTGATTTATACAGAAAGATTCCGGCGTACCACGCGCGCAATGAGGCAGCAATGAAGATCCTCGGCATCAGCGGACTCGAGAGCTCTGTGCCGTTCAAGCGGGGTGCGTTTCCCGGCCTCGATGAGCGCGAGTATCGCATTGCCCAGGGCATGGATGCGGCCGCTGCATTGCTGGTAGACGGAAAGATAGTGGCCGCCGCCGAAGAGGAGCGGTTCAGCGGCAAAAAGCACACCGGCGACTTTCCCATCGGAGCCATTCGTTACTGCCTCAAACAGGCAGGCATCGCAATCAGTGAAGTGGATGAGATTGCGCATGGCTTCGACTATGCCCCGTATCGGGGGCTCTACCTCCGCGACGATGCTTCGGCCGAGCGTTATCGCCGGGTATTTTCCCGCGAAGCACTGCTGACCCAGATACGCCGCGACCTCCCCGGCTTTGCAGAGTGCAAGGTTCACTCCGTCGGCCATCACCTTGCGCACGCATCGAGCGCCGCGTTTACCTCCGGCTGGGACGAGTGCCTGGTCGTGGTCAACGACGCAATGGGAGAGACCGAGAGCCTGAGCGTGTATGACTTCCACGACGGCGAGCTTGAGAAGCTTTGCACCCTCGGCGCCAACAATTCCATCGGCATTCTCTATTCGCTCGTCACGCTTCATCTCGGCTTCGACTTCAACTCCGATGAGTACAAGATCATGGGACTGGCTCCCTATGGCGACCCAGCTCGCTTTCGCGGCTTCTTTGAACGGGTCGTGGAGTTGCGCGAAGATGGAACCATTCAAATTCCGATTCTCAAGCTGAACCGAACCGTCGACGAGCTTGAATTCTACCGAGCGACCCGCGCTTATCTGGCTGAAAACCTCTTTCCGCCGCGCGATCCAGCCAGTCCCGTCGCGCGCATTCACGAGGATGTGGCCGCCGCGTTACAGGAGTGTCTTGAGCGAGCCGTGCTCCACATCTGCGGTCACTTTGTTGAGAAGACCGGCCTGCGGCGCCTTGCGCTTGCCGGCGGAGTTGCGCTGAACTGCACCGCGAACGGCCGCCTGCTGCGCTCCGGTCTGTTCGACGAGGTCTACATCCAGCCCGCGGCCGGTGACGACGGCGTCGCTCTGGGCGCAGCGCTTTATCGCGCCTCGCTTGCAGGCGAAGTTGACAATCGCCGCCTGCCCGCGCCGCTCTTCGGTCCTCGCTATTCCAACGCGGAAATCGAAACCGCGCTTGAACGCTTCGGGCATAGCATCGTCTGGCATCGCTTCGCATCGCGCGAAGAAACCTGTTTGACTGCGGCAAAGCTCATTGCGGATGGCCGCGTGATTGCCTGGGATCGCGGCCGCATGGAGTACGGACCGCGCGCGCTCGGTAATCGCAGCATCCTCGCCGACCCCGGTCATCCGGAGATGCGCGATCGCATCAATGCCATGGTCAAGAAGCGCGAAGCCTTTCGCCCCTTCGCGCCGGCCTGTTCGCTGGAAGAAGCGTCGCGATGGTTTACGATTGCGCCTGGCGAAGCTCATCCTTATATGATCAGCGTGGTTGATGTGCGTGCGGAAGCGCAGGCCATGCTTCCCGCCATTACCCACGTAAATGGATCGGCGCGCTTGCAGACCGTAAGCGCAGCTGACAATGCTGACTTCCATGCGCTGCTTGTTGCCGTCGGGCAAACAACGGGCCGCCAGATGGTATTGAACACGAGCTTCAACGTGAAGGGACAGCCGATCGTGAACACTCCGGATGAAGCGATCGAAACCTTTCTCGGAACCGGCATCGAGCATTTATTTTTGGAGAACTATCATGTCACCCGCGCAGCTGCCTGAGTGGAATCAGACTGAAGTCGACTATCCGCGCGACAGCACGATTGCTGCCTTGTTCGGAGAGCAGGCAGCGCTGACTCCAGATGCGATTGCAATCGTCGCAGCCGATCGCCAACTGAGCTATCGCGAACTCGATCTGCGCTCCAATCAGCTTGCACGTCATATGCAAACGCTGGGCGTCAAACCGGGAACGCTGGTGGGCATCCTCCTCGAGCGCTCCGAGCACCTCGTCATTGGCATCCTGGCCATTCTCAAAGCAGGCGGCGCGTATGTTCCCCTCGACCCTACTCATCCCGAGGCGCGCATCGCCGCCGTCATTGACGACTCGCAGATGCCGGTGTTGCTGACTTCAAGCGAGATGCTCGCGCGGGTACCGCCGGACCGCAACCGCATCGCCGTACTTGCTATCGATGACCCGGCCATGGCGCGGACAAGCGCTGATCCGATCCGCTCGACCGTTTCCGCCAGCGACCTCGCCTATGTGATCTATACCTCCGGATCAACAGGCAAGCCGAAAGGCGTCATGGTCGAGCACCGCAACGCGGTTAACTTCTTTGCCGGCATGGACCGTGTCATCGGCCGCGAACCCGGTGTGTGGCTCGCGGTAACGAGCATCGCATTTGACATCTCCGTGCTCGAGTTGCTGTGGACGCTGACACGCGGATTCAAGCTGGTGATCCATGGCGGTCACGGCGACGAATCGATCGGCAGCCAAATCCTCCGCCACCACGTCACGCATCTGCAGATGACGCCATCTCTCGCGCGCATCCTAATTCTCGATTCCACTGCATCTTCTGCCCTGTCTGTGCTCCGCAAGCTCCTGCTCGGCGGCGAAGCGCTTCCGCCCGCGCTCGTCCCGCGCATTCGCAGCGTATTCACAGGCGAGTTACACAACATGTACGGCCCCACGGAAACCACCATCTGGTCAACCACGCATCTGGTCACAGAGATGGCGAACACCATTTCGATTGGCCGCCCCATCGCCAACACCCAGGTCTACTTGCTCGATCAAGATATGCAGCCGGTTCCATCCGGCGAGACCGGCGAGCTCTTCATTGCCGGCGACGGAGTAGCACGCGGCTACTGGCGCCGCCCGGACCTCACCGCAGAGCGATTTATCTATCTGCCCTCTGTTTCACCGCATCGTCTCTATCGCACTGGCGACCTTGCGCGCATGCTGCCGGATGGCAATCTGGAGTTTGCAGGCCGCGCCGACGATCAGATCAAACTGCGCGGACATCGCATTGAGCCCGGTGAAATCGAGGCCATTCTTGAGCAGTGCCCGGGAGTCAAACAGGCCGTGGTTGTCGCGCGGGAAGACCGCGAGGGCGACCAGCGTCTGACTGCCTATCTCATTCCCGATCCAGCCGCCAACGTTGACGGAAGCGACTTGAAGAATGCCTTGTCCGCGAAGCTTCCCGATGCGATGATCCCCTCGGCCTTTGTCTCCCTCTCCGCCATGCCGCTGACGGAGAACGGTAAGATCAACCGCCGTGCGCTCACCGAACTTCCTCCGCCGGGTCGTTCGCCGACACCGATCTCATCTCCGCCTCCGCGCGAAGATGAGAACGAGATCGAGCGCGTCGTTTCCATCGCCTGGCAGCAGGCGCTGAGCGTCGCGCGGGTCGGCCTGGATGACAATTTCTTCGACCTCGGCGCTCACTCCATCACCATCGCCGAGGTTCATGCTGTGTTGCAACGCGCGCTTAGCCGTGAGTTTTCCATCGTAGATCTGTTCCAATACTCCACCGTTCGTTCATTATCCCGCTATCTTGCCGGGATTGCGCCGCTTACCCCGGCGACTGCTTTGACAGATCGCGCACAACGCCGCAAACTGGCCAGGCAGCAGTGACATGGAGACCATGAAGCCATCGAAGATTGCGATCATCGGCATGGCCGGACGATTTCCCGGCGCTCGCAATGTGCGCGAGTTCTGGCGCAATCTCCGTGACGGCGTTGAGTCGATCCGTTCCCTATCTGATGCAGAACTACTCGCAGCCGGCGTGACTCCGGCGGACCTTGCGCGGCCTGAGTATGTGAAGCGCGCCGCGCTGCTCGATGACGTGCCTCAATTCGATGCGGCCTTCTTTGGCCTGAGCCCCAGAGACGCCGCCATCATGGACCCGCAGCACCGGCACTTTCTCGAGTGCGCCTGGGAGGCGCTCGAAGACGCAGGCCATCCACCCAGGCGCTTCGACGGTTCCATCGGTGTCTTCGCCGGCTCCGGGATGAATGCGTATCTGATCCACAACCTGCTCGCCAATCGGCAACTGCTCGATTCGGCCGGACTGTTCCAGCTCAAACAGACGGGCAACGACAAGGATGTGCTGGCAACGCGCCTCTCCTATCAGTTCGATCTGCGCGGGCCCAGCGTGAGCGTGCAGACCGCCTGTTCCACATCGCTCGTCGCCGTCCATCTGGCGTGCCAGAGCTTGCTCAATCACGAGTGCGACATGGCTCTCGCCGGCGGAGTCACAATCGAGATTCCGCACGGCCATGGCTATCTCTATCGCGAAGGAGAGATCCTCTCTCGCGACGGCCGTTGCCGGCCATTTGACGCTGCATCGACGGGGACGGTGTTTTCAAGCGGAGCGGGGCTCGTCGTTCTGCGCCGGCTTGAGGATGCGATTGAGAATCACGACGCAATCCGCGCCGTGATTCTTGGTTCGGCGATCAATAATGACGGCGCCCGCAAGGTTGGCTATCTTGCGCCCAGCATCGAAGGCCAGGCTGAGGTAATTGCCGAGGCGTTGGAGTTTGCCGGCGTCAGCGCCGACGACATCTCTTATGTTGAGACACACGGGACCGGCACCATGGTCGGCGATCCGATTGAAGTGCGCGCTCTTACCCAGGCCTTTCGCAAGTCCTCTGCGCGCGGTGGGTACTGCGCGATCGGCTCGTTGAAGAGCAACGTGGGCCACCTGGACGCTGCAGCCGGTGTCGCCGCGCTCATCAAGACGGTTCTCTCTCTTGAGCACGCGCAACTCCCAGCCAGCCTCCACTTCAATCACACCAACCCACGCATTGAGCTGGAGGGAAGTCCGTTCTTCGTCAACAGCAAGTTGTCCAGCTGGCCGGAGAGTGCACAGCCGCGTCGCGCCGGTGTCACCTCGCTTGGAATCGGCGGCACCAACGCGCACGTCGTGCTCGAACAAGCCCCCCAGCCCGTCGTCACACATTCGGCGAGACCATGCTACCTCATGACCGTTTCCGCGCGGACGCCGTCCTCTGCGGATCGCGCGGCCGCCAATCTCTCCACCTATCTTGACGCGCATCCAGACCTGAGTCTCGCCGACGCGGCCTTCACTTGCCATGTCGGCCGTCAATCATTTCCGCATCGCCGCGCGTTTGTTGCAGAGGCTTCGCGCGGGGAATCCGGCTCCCCCGCAACGCAGGCGAAGCGGCAGATTGCATCCGGCATTGCGGCTGATTCCGCGCCCGATGTGGCATTCATGTTTCCGGGCCAGGGTTCTCAGTACATCAACATGGGTCGCGAACTATATGACAATGAAAAGGTTTTTCGCGACACTCTAGACCTTTGCGCTGAGCACCTGCGCGCCCCGCTCGGCATCGATCTCTGCAAAGCGATTTATCCATCGGAAGCGGAATCGGCTGAGGCTGCGAACGTGCTGAATCAAACTTGGCTCACACAGTCCGCGCTCTTTGCTGTCGAGTACGCCCTGGCCCAGTGGTGGATCTCACTCGGAGTCAAGCCCAGCGCGATGGCCGGGCATAGCATCGGCGAATATGTGGCGGCATGCGTGGCCGGCGTATTCAGCCTGGAAGATGCACTGGCAATCGCGGCCATTCGCGGAAAATTGATGTTTGGACTGCCGCCGGGCGCCATGCTCGCGGTCTCCTTGCCGGCCTCCGATCTTCACCTCAGCGGCAGCCTCTCGCTCGCTGCCATCAACGCTCCCGGCCTGTGCGTCGTCTCCGGACCAGCGGCGGAGGTGGTCACGCTGGAGCAGGATCTGGCCATGCAATCGGTCGCGTGCCGCCGCATCGCCACGTCGCATGCGTTCCATTCAGCCATGATGGACCCGATACTCGCGACCTTCGAAGAGAGACTGCGCAGCATCCACTTTGAGCCGCCGCGGATTCCGTACCTGTCCAACCTCACGGGCACGTGGATAACGCATGAAGAGGCCACCAGCCCAGCGTATTGGGCACGGCACCTCCGCCAGACCGTCCGCTTCGCAGATTGCATTTCGCAACTCCAGCGCAAACCCAATCAAATTCTGCTTGAGGTTGGTCCGAGCACGGCACTCACTTCGCTCGTGCGCGAGCAGGGCGACGCATCTGCAAGAGCCTTTCAGTCTCTTCCTCATCCGCGCGAGCAGGAGGGTTCTCTCTCCAGCGCCCTGCGCGCAGTTGGCCAGTTGTGGGCTCTCGGGGTTGCTATCGCGTGGACCAGGCTCGATGATGCTGAATCCGCATGGCGCGTCTCCTTGCCGGCCTATGCCTTCGACCATGAGCGCTACTGGATTGAACCGGACCAGGCTCCGCGTGCATCGTCGCCTGCGCCCGCTCACCGCACCGCCGAGCGTGGCGATCTGTCTTTCTATCGCCGCAGTTGGAGCCCCGCTCCGCGGAACACCGCGCCCGCCGATTCATCCGGCTCGTGGCTAGTATTCAACGATGGGCTGGGCCTTGCCGGCCAGATTGCCGCAAGTCTCCGCGCTCAGCAGCGCGACGTGATTCTCATTGAGGCCAGCGTGGATTACCGGCGCATCGATGACCAACGCTACGCGCTTCGCCCTGGTAATCGCACTGACTATGACACACTGCTCGCAGATATCTCCACGAGCGGTCGATCAATTGATCGCATCGTGCATCTATGGTCAGTTGCGCCGAGCGACATAAGTCAGTCTCTCGATGAGACCACAGCGCGCTGCTTCCTGAGCCCGCTCTTTCTGGTTCAGGCGCTGGGCGGTCAAGGCGAGCGGACGTTGGAAGTGGTCTTTGTTTCAGATGGCCTTCAGCGAGTAATCGAAGAAGATGTTCTCCATCCGGAGCGCGCGCTCCTCTTTGGCCCTGCGAGCGTTGTCCCCCTGGAGCTTCACGAAATTACCTGCCGCAGCATAGATATCGATTTTGAAAACGACGGCGTTCGCGAGAGTGCGGAGCAGGTTCTCGCCGAGATTCTGGCGGGAAGCGAAAACAATGCTATCGCCTACCGCCGCGGAAAGCGATTCGTTCAGGCTATTGAACCCTTCGACCTCGCTTCTGCTGCGGAACATGCGCGTCTGTCAGTGGGCGGCGTGTACCTCATCACTGGAGGCCTGGGCGGTCTCGGGTTAGTGGTTGCCGAACACCTGGCGCACGAGTTCAAGGCGCGCCTCATCCTCGTCGGGCGTTCCACGCTTCCCCCGGAAGATCTCTGGGAGACCGCATCGCAAGATTTGCAGTTGACCGTTGCGGAGCGGGAACGCATCCTCAAGCTCATTGCTCTGCGCACCGCATCCGGCGGGCTGATTGTTGCTCACGGCGATGTTACGAATCTCGAGCAGATGCGCGCAATCGTTGCGCAGGCCAAAGAGAGATTCGGATCGATTGATGGCGTCTTTCACGCAGCGGGAGTGCTCGACGACGGCCCGCTCATGCTCAAGACCGAAGCCAGCGTGAATCGCGTCCTCGCGCCCAAGGTTCGTGGAACGCTGGTGCTCGAGGAAGCGCTGCGCGGCGTTTCCTTGCAGTGCTTCGTGCTGTTCTCGTCCATCAGTTCTGTTCTTCCCGTTGCCGGCCAGGCGGACTACGCGGCTGCAAATGCGTTCCTCGATGCCTTTGCGTCGAGCCGGAAGGGCCCCGTGATCGCCATCAATTGGGATGCGTGGCGCGATGTGGGCATGGCCGCGCGCCACAACACGCTGCATCCGATGTTGGACAGGCGGACGTACGACACTCCCGAGGGAAATGTATACGCGAGCCAGTTTTCGTCCGAGCGGCTGTGGGTGCTCGCCGAGCACAGACTCATTGTCGGGGGGGAAAGAAAAGCGCTGCTTCCCGGCACCGGCTATCTTGAGATGGCTGCGGCCGTATTCTCGCGCGGCCTGAGTACCGGCGCAGTCGAGTTTCGCGACGTCTACTTTCTCGCCCCGCTGCTTGTCGATAGCGGGACCATCAAGCAGGTTCGTCTGCGGCTCAAGCCTGAAGAGGGCGCCATCAAAGGCGCGCAACGATTCTCTGTGTTCTCGCAATCCGGCGTATGGACTGAGCACGCGACTGGTATCGTAGCGCCAAGTGATGCGCAGCAGCCGGGCCTGATTGATCGCACGGCCCTCCTCGCGCGCTGCCGACAGCAAGAGATCGTTTTCGACGAAAGCCGCCGCACGCGCCAGGAGCGCCGGATTCAGTTCGGTCCCCGCTGGCGCTCGTTGCGATGTTTGTTTCTCGGCCAAGGCGAGGGCATCGCTGAAATCGAATTGGATGAGCAATTCGCCGGAGATCTTTCCAGCTTCCGTTTTCATCCCGCCCTTCTCGATCTGGCGACGGGCGCGGCGCTCTATCTGCTCCCCGCCTACGAGGACTCCGGCGATCTGTTCCTGCCGATCTCGTATAAACGCGCGCAGTTTTTTCATCCGCTGCCTGCGCGGTTCAGCAGTCACATGCGCCTGCGCGCGCAAGGAACGGCTCTCGCCGCGATAGCAGTCTTCGACATCACGCTTTTCGATGAGCAAGACCAGGTGCTGGCTGAGATTGAGGGCTTTGCCATGCGACGCATTCTCGATCCCGGCAGCACTCTTTTGCAGAACCCATCGGCGCCTGGCGATCTCGCGACCAGGAATGCTGTGGTTTTTGAAGATCAAGCCCTCGGAATTGCAACGCGCGACGGCGTCCAGGCCCTGACCGCAATTCTGACGAGCCGCACGCCCAGCTCCGTGATTGTGACCACGCGGAAGCTTCAGGATTTTGCGCCGCGTCGCCCCGTCCTATCTTCACCCCCCGCTTCTCTGTCTCCTCCAGTCGCCGCGCCGCCAAGCGAAGACGTAGTGGCGACGCTGACGCGCTGGTGGGGCGAGTTGCTGGGAGTGAATCGCGTTGAACTGCACGACGATTTCTTCCTGCTCGGCGGCCACTCTCTGGTCGGTGTGCGATTGCTGGCCCGAATCAAGAAGACCTATCGCGTGGACCTTGAGCTCGCGGATCTATTCGAAGCGCGCACGTTGCAACGGATCGCAGACGCGATTCGCGCCGCACGGAAGGCCTCCAGGGAGAAATGAAATTTCTGACGAGCCGCTCCACGTCGCGGGAGACGGCTCAACGTTCTGCGCACTTCACGATCGTCAAAACCACGTTTCCTCTCGAACCAGCTCCGCCGCGGACGCCGGCTGCCTTAACTCCCATCGGCGCAGTTTGACGGGTGCGCCGCACTCCACCATCAGCGCCACGTAGTGGCCCGCATGCTCAAGCAGGCAGAAGCGCCAGCGTTCCGGTCGATCCTTCAGGCTTCGATCAAGAAGTAAGCGGATCGATCCGGCTTCATCAAACTCAAATGAGAATTTGTCCAGCGGCAGCGCCAGGCCCATCCCACGCGCCTTGATGTATGCCTCTTTGAGCGTCCACAGCCGCAGGCAGCGCTCGGGCCGCTGGTCTTCGCGGAGTTCGTGCAGTTGCGCCAGTTCCAGCGGAGAAAACATGCGCGGCGCTATCTCCACAATCGACTCGGCACGCCTGCGCGGTTCGATGTCGACACCCACGTCGCCGCGATGCCCGATGAGGCACGCAACCAGTTCCAGCGAGTTGGACAGATTGAAGCGCAAACCGCACGGCGGATCGACGGCCGGCTTGCCAAACTCATTGGCGTGGAAGCGCCACGCTTGCGGCAGATGATCGGCATAGTGCGAAAGTGCGGTGCGGGCAAGGGTTCGCGTCGCCAGATATTCGCACCGGTGGCGATCGAATTTGAAAGCCTTCCAGCGCTGGACTTCCTCTGTGCTGAGCAGTCCGACACAGGTCTGGGCAACCGTGTCGTCCAGCAGGTCGTCGGGATAGGCGAACCAAAGGCCGAGCGTGCCGTCGTCCGTGTTCGCCGTAGCCGATCCGCCTGTTTGCACAGGATGAATATACCGCATCGCCGGCGCTGCATCAGGCTCCACACCGCATTCTGTCCCGGTTGCGCCACGCATTCAATCGACGCGAAAAGAGATATAATCGGGGCGATGGCGGCCACTTCACACACCGGCGTTCCGGGCGCAGAGCAGGTCCCGGCCACCTCCCTGCTTGCAGCTGAGACGGTGGCGCGGGGCGACACTCTGGACGCCCGTCTCGCTCAGCTGGGCTCCGTCATGGTGGCCTACTCCGGCGGCGTCGATTCGGCCTATCTTGCGGCGGCTGCGCATCGCGTGCTTGGCGACCGCATGCTCGCCGTACTGGCCGATTCCGCCAGCCTTGCCCGCCGCGACCTGGAGCAGGCCATAGCCTTTGCCCACTCCATCCAGATGCCCCTGCGCGTGGTCGCAACCGGAGAGCTGGAGCGGCCCGAGTATCAGCGCAACGACGCCAACCGCTGCTTTCATTGCAAGGACGAGCTGTTCGCGGTCATGAAATCGCTGGCGGCAGAGCTCGGCTACACGGCGATCGCCTACGGCATGAATGCCGACGACCGCAAGGATTTTCGTCCCGGCCAGCGCGCAGCTGAGCAGCATGCCGTGCTCGCACCCCTTGCCGAGGCTGGCCTTACCAAGCTTGAGGTGCGCGCGCTGGCAAAGGCAGCCGGCTATCCGCTCTGGGATCGCCCCGCCGCGCCGTGTCTGTCCTCCCGCGTAGAGTACGGCCGCACAGTCACGCGCGAAGTTCTGGAGCAGGTGGAGCGCGGCGAAGAAGCAATGCGCCAGCTCGGTTTCCACGAGCTGCGCGTCCGTCATCACGGCGATCTGGCCCGCGTGGAGATTGCCCGCGCCGAACTGCCCCGCGCGCTGTCGCTTGAAATGCTCGACGCCATCACCGTGGCGCTCAAGCAGGTGGGCTATCAGTACGTCACGCTGGATGCGGCCGGATTTCGCTCCGGCTCCATGAACGCGATTCTGCCCGCAGACATCCTCCTGGGGCGCGGAGCCTAGGGCGCATCAACCGGCAAATTGACTCTCCCGGATCGTTCGACCCACTTCATTGCGGGTCTTCGAATTGCTCATGAAGATTTGCGGCATGTATGCGACCGGTTGCAGCCGACGATTTAGAATCACAGTCGATGCGTATTGGATATCTGGAGTGTTTTTCAGGCATAAGTGGAGACATGCTGCTGGGCGCACTGGTCGACGCCGGTGTCTCCGTCGCCTGCCTTGAGCAGGCCGCCGCCGCGCTCAACGTGGGCGCCCGTCTTGAAGTGCGCAAGGTCATGCGCGGCGGCATTACCGCCACCAAGGTGGATGTGATCACGCCCGACTCACCTGCCCAGAGTGCTGGCGATGCCCACGCTCACGCCGAGCCGGACCATGGACACACGCATGAACCAGAAACGAAGCAATCCCATGAGCCGCACGCGCACCCGGCTCACACTCACGCGCCGCACCGCCATCTTTCCTCCATCGTCTCCATCATCCGCTCTGCCCCGCTTGCGGAGGCAATCAAAGCCCGCGCCATTCGCGCCTTTGAGCTGCTGGGACACGCCGAGGCCGCCATCCACTCCGTCCCCGTCGAGAAGGTGCACTTTCACGAAGTGGGCGCGGTAGACACCATTGTCGACATTGTCTGCGGCGCTGCAGGATGCGAGGCTCTGGGCGTCGATCGCTGGCTTGCCTCGCCGCTCAACGTGGGCAGCGGCACGGTGCTCTGCCAGCACGGCACCCTTCCCGTCCCCGCGCCGGCCACGCTTGCGTTGCTGGGCGATGCGCCGGTCTACGCCGCCGGTCCGCCCATGGAGCGCGTCACGCCCACGGGCGCTGCCCTGCTGCGCATGCTCGACGTCACCTATGCCGCGCTGCCCGCGGTGCGTATCCAGGCATCGGGTTATGGAGCCGGAGGCCGCGATACACCGGGCCAGGCCAATCTGCTGCGCCTCCTTGTCGGCGAGGCCGAGGCAGAGCCCGCGCCGACGGCAGGATCGGAGTCCATCGCGGTGATTGAGACCGTGATCGATGACTCCAGCCCGCAATTGCTCGGCTACGTGAGCGACCTGCTGCTCGCCGCCGGCGCCTGGGATGTCTATCGCGCGGCCGTGCAGATGAAGAAGGGCCGCACCGGCGTGCAGTTGACGGTGCTCTGCCGTCCCGATCTCGTCACACCGCTGCGCGATCTCATCTTTCGCGAGACCACCACCATTGGCCTGCACTGGCGCACGGAATATAAAGTTGCCCTGTCCCGCGAATTTCTCCCCGTGCAGACACCGTGGGGAAACGTGCAGATCAAGATTGCGCGCTGGCCCTCGGGCGCAGTGGCCAACGCTTCTCCGGAATATGAGGATTGCCGCCGCATCGCAGCCGAGCATGCGCTGCCCCTCAAGCAAGTCATGCAGGAAGCCATGCGGATGTATGCGGCGACCGATGCTGCAAAGGAGCTCTGATGGATCGCGTCCAGATTGAAGCGTTGCTCAACGAAGTCCGCGAGGGCCGCACCGCGGTCAACGACGCGCTCGACCGCCTCCGCGACCTGCCTTTTGAAGACATCGGATTTGCCAAGCTCGACCATCACCGCGCGCTGCGGACCGGCATGCCCGAGGTCATCTTCTCCGCGGGCAAGACACCCGCGCAGGTGGCGCAGATCTTCGCCCGTATGGCCGAGCATGGCGGTAACGTGCTGGCCACACGCGCCTCCGCCGACATGTTTCGCGCCGTTCGCGAGCTCGAGGCGAATCGCGAGCCCCGCGCCCAGTATCACGAGACCGCGCGCTGCATTACGCTCACCCAGTCGCCCGCCGCTCCAGGCAAGGGGACCATCGCCGTGGTCTGCGCCGGCACCAGCGATCTGCCCGTAGCCGAGGAGGCCGCCGTCACCGCGCGGCTGATGGGCAACACGGTTGAGTTGATTGCGGACGTCGGCGTGGCCGGCATTCATCGGCTGCTGGCGCAGCGGACTTCGCTGCAGTCGGCCCGGGTGCTCATTGTCTGCGCCGGCATGGAGGGCGCGCTGCCCACGGTCGTCGCCGGCCTTGTGAACGCCCCGGTGCTGGCCGTGCCCACCAGCGTGGGCTATGGCGCATCTTTCGGTGGAGTGGCCGCGCTGCTGGGCATGTTGAACACCTGCTCGCCCAACGTTTCTGTCGTCAACATCGACAACGGCTTCGGCGCCGCGTGCATTGCCTCGCTCATCAATCGGATGTAATTGATCGGTGCAGGGAACAGAGAGTTGGACTGCACTCCATTCCGGCCGCGCAAGCGGTCCGCCGCGGCGGACCGCACCGCAGGTGCCTACTGCCAGCCGCCGGCGCCCACAAATCCGGCCCAGTACCAGGGCTGCGTGGATTTCCCTGCCGCTTCGCGCGCTTTCAGCAGCGTTCGCGCCGCGGTCCACACCGCATCTGCGGTAGTGGCATGCTGGCCAAAGCGCGAGGCATACAAGCCGTTCATAAACTCCCGCGTCACCTGGTCGTCGACGGGCCACAGAGCCATCACCACACTGCGCGCTCCGGCCACGCGAAAGGCCCGCTGCAATCCCAGAACGCCTTCGCCATCCTTCAATTCGCCGTCGCCCGTGTTACAGGCAGAGAGCACGGCCCAGTCCACGCCCTTCAGATCGAGCGAGGCAATCTGCTGCGCGGTCAGAATGGACGTATCGCGGCTGGTGTTGGCGCCGGCAAACACCAGTCCCGAGTGCAGCAGCGGGTTGCCGTTGCCGCAGCTCTTGTCGAGCACAAAAGCATGCGTGGCAATGTGCAGAATGCGCGACTGCGGCGCTGCATCCAGAAAGCGCGACCGGGTCGCTTCTTCACCGGTCAGCAACTGTTCAGGCTCCTGCGCGTTCCACCGCTTGAACGCCGACGAGATCTCCCGCACCTCGCTGAGCGAAGCCGGAAGCTCGTGAAAGGCCATCCGCGCAAAAGCGTCGCACGAGATCATCGAGCCCCGCAGCGTGTCGGTGGCCGGCGGCGCATCCAGTCGGGCCGTCTCAAACGCCGGACTGCCAACCGCCAGCAGGCCCATCTTCTTGCCCTCTGTGGATGAAGGCAGCAAATCGCGTTCACTGGTGAGAATGTGAACCACCGGGCCGCCCTCCACCATGTATCCGCTCGCGGTAGGCAGCGCGCTGAAGGGCACCAGGTTGAGAATGCCGTCTGGCGTTATCATCACCAGCTTCTGGTCCCCGATGTCCGGCAGCAGAGGATCCCAGATGCGCTTGCGCAGCTCCAGGCCGGCCTCGCGATACTCGCGCTCATTGCGGACTGAGCCGAGGCCGCCGCCATGCGCTTCCGCATCGACGGATGCGCGCATGCGCGCGACCAGGCTCACGATCGACGCCGCGTCGCCCAGGTCGTAGACCCCGATGCGATCCGAGTTGCGGCGCAGCACAAAGGCCATGTACGAGGGCACCGCTGCCTTGTTCAGGCTGGGCAGGTCGTCGTGATACTTGGCATACGAGACGTAGGAAACCAGCACCGACCCCGGAGGCAGGTGCCGGCGCAGATCGGCCAGGTCGCTGCTTTGCGCGCGCTCATCGGCCCGGAAGACGGCGCTGCGCTGGGCCAGCTCCCGCTCGGTCGCTTCCATCCTGGCGGTTGCGTCCATCAGCGCAGTCGGCGGCTGGGCGGCAGTCGGAGCCCCCTGTAGTTCCATGACCGCGCGCCTCTCTTTGTCCAGCTCTTTCTGGAGCGCTTCAACCGACGGGTCGAGCCTGCGATTCAGCGCGGCCTGGCGCTGCGCCATCTCTTCGGTCACCAGCGCGCGCGACCGCACTACCTCCTGATAGACCTCGGCCGTGCCGATCTCCGGATGATGCGTGACCACTGAGATCATGGTATTGAACGACTGCGAAGCGGTGTTAGCCATCGCCAGCGCCTGTTGCTCGGGCATCAGGCGGATGGCCAGGCGAATCAGCTCCCGCTGCACCTCGTGGGCGCCCAGTTCCAGCTGGATCGATTCCTGGTAGCGGCCCATAAAGTTCAGCCCGTAGCCGTAGCCTACGTCGATGAGCGCGGTTTGCGAGTGCCCCGGACCAAACCGCTTCACGAACAACTCGCGGGCCCGCTGGTAGTCCTTCAGCGACTCGGCCGTGTGGCCCAGGCCGAGCTCGATAAATGCCAGATTGCCGATCGCGGCCGCCTGTGATGGACTCTCGGCACTATGCAGCTCAGCATCGATCTCCAGGCTCCGCTTCAGGTGCTGCTGGGCCAGCTCCAGGTCGCCGTTGAACATGTAAAAGCCGCCGGCATTGTTCTCAATGATTGCCCAATCAGGTGAAACCGTCTCCGACCGCGCCGCAATGGCCATGGCTTCGTCAGCCGCGGCACGGGCTCCATGCTCGTCCTGGCGGTGCTGACGACTGTACATCAGACCCAGCAACGCCCGGGCCAGCCGTTCCGGATCGGCTGTCTTCGAAGCCCGCAACGCACTCACCTGCAACTCCGCTGTCCGTTGCTCGCAGGCGCTGTCGCCGCTGCGCTGGCAAACGTAGATCAGCGTGTCCGCCACGTCGGCCAGGCCCTCCGGATCGTTGCCGGCGCGCTGCTCAATGGCCAGAGCCTCTTCGGCCAGGGGCCGGGCCAGTTCAGTGTGGTCCATCAGCATCAGCACATAGGCCTTGGCGCCCAGCGCAACCGCGTACAGAGGATCCTGCTTGCCCTTCGCAGCTTCAGCTACGGTGACTGCCCGGTTCGCCGTCGCCAGGGTTTCATCGGTAACAGCCGAGGCGATGATCCCGTCGTACACCAGGTCGATCAGCGCACCGGCGACCTCGACCGAGTTGCCTGGGTGCGCCGCTTCGGCCGCGCGCAACGCAACGCGCCCCGCCTCGATGGTTCGTGCCTCAGCAGGCCTGGCAGCCGCAGCGGCCTTTTCCGCATCTGCTGGCTTTGCGGTGCCCGGCGCCACCGGAACCGCGGTCTGCTGGCCGGCACCGGCCGCAGCCACGCCGAGTCCCAGGGCCAAAGTCCATACAGCCCGCAAAAATACGCTCCCTGGCTCGTCCCGTCTCAAACCCTGCTCCCCTCGCAATGCTACGCCCTGGCCTGAACAGCTCCAGTTGAAAGCGCCCCGCGCTCGCCGAGCCAAAGCTCAATGGTTTGCGCTCTTCTCCATGATTAGGCCCTTCCCTGCGGCAAAGGCAAGTAAAAAAAGTGAAATCTCAAAAACAATGGCCGCCCCTTTCGGACGGCCATTGTTTTGCGCCAAAGGCGCATCTGCTGCATGCAATGCTAGTCGCCGGCGACGGGCTCGGATTCCGTCTGCCGGTTGATGGGCGAGGCAGCGTTGTTGGACGCCGGACGGATGGAGTCGAGGCGAACCAGCCCTTCGATCGGCTTTTCGCCCAGCACATGCTCGCGGTAGAGCTTGGCCATCTTGGCGTTTTCGGCGTCTGCCTTGACCTTGTCCGCCGTGGTGATGGCCCGGGCGCGGAGCTTCTCTTCGCGGCTGTTCTTGGCAATGCCCAGCTCGTCGAGGGTATGGTTGGCTTCCGCGTTCACGTGCTCCATGTTCAGGTTCAGCTCGTGACCCACGTTGGTCATGCTCACCTTCTTGCCGCCGGCGAAGATCTCATGACGGCCGTGCTCCTCGTACCACTTGGTGAGGGTCGACGTCATGTGCATCTTCTCGATGATGTTGCGCCAGCCCACGCCGGTGTTGTAGGCGCAGAAGCTGATCTCGCCTTCCTGCGTGGCGTAAGGGATGATGCACTGCTCGGTGCGGCGGAAGTCGTAATTGAACAAGTCCTGGAACCACATGCCGGCGATGAACAGGAAGTTCCAGCGGTCCTCGCGGCGCTTCTTGATGTCGTCCATGGTGCGGTCGCCCTTCACGCTGCCGTAGTTCTTGCCGGTGGCGTTGAAGGTCTTGTCCATCTTCTTCATCATGTCGGTGATCTTGAAGTGGGTAGGGGCCTGGAAGGGATCGTAGTTGCGCATGAGCGAAAGACCCAGACCCAGAGTGGAAAGGAACTTGCCGCGGGCCGCGTCATTCACCTTGGCCAGATCCTTGGCTACCCGGCCCATGTCGAGGAAAGCGGTCACAGGAGCCGATTCCTTGGTTTCCTTGTCGATCATGACCGCCATGCCGATGCCGCAGTTGGGGTGGCAGCCGCAGCTCAGCTGGCCCCACTCCGCCGTGGGCCCGTGCACCAGATCGGCCCAGTCGGAGAAGGTGCTCATAAAGCTGATCGGGAACCAGTCGCGCTCCGGCTCGCCAATACCCACCTGCTTCTTCACGTCGTGGGCCATGTGCGAGAGGGTGTAGCGCTGGGCAATGCGGCGCTCCTCGGTGATGTCTTCGTCGCGGCCGGTAAAGCTGACCGGCTGGAAGCTGAGGAAGCTGATCTTCTTCGGGTTGTCCAGCGCGAACTGGATGATGTGACCGACCTGCTCATTGTTGATGCCGTTGATGATCGTGGTCACCGGGACAATATCCACGCCGGCCTCGTGCAGGTTGTTGATCGCCTGCAGCTTTACATCAAACAGGTTGCCCACCTTGCGGTGCGAGTTGGCCGCGTTGCCGATGCCGTCAAACTGCAGGTACACATAGCGCAGGCCAGCTTCAGCAGCCGCGCGGCACAGCTCCTTGCTCTTGGCGAACTCAATGCCGTTTGAAGCAGCCTGAACCGAGTTGTAGCCAACCTTGCGGGCATAGGCCACAGCGTCCAGGAAGTACGGGCTCAGCGTCGGCTCGCCGCCACTGAACTGCACGCTCATCTGCCGCTTGGGCTTGATGGTGATGGCGTTGTCGAGCATGGTCTTGATCTCGTCCCACGTCAGCTCGTGGACGAACCCAACCTGGT
>Ga0302278_10000752_pt1 | contig 40942 bp, 27 predicted proteins | sample III_Bog_N3_2_FD_194543 | JGI IMG/M metagenome (GOLD analysis project Ga0302278, IMG submission 194543) | Peat permafrost microbial communities from Stordalen Mire near Abisko, Sweden - III_Bog_N3_2 | ecosystem: Environmental > Terrestrial > Soil > Wetlands > Peat | place: Sweden: Abisko...
GTGTTCAACCCTGTGCGATACCACGTCGCCCGCAACGGCGTTGCCCCGCTTGCCTGAACCGCAAAACTCACCGCCTTGTTCGTCGCCGTCACCACGTTCGTCGGCTGCGTCAGAAAAATCGGAAAGTCGTTTTTCAGCGCGTAGCTGTGAGCATAACCACCGGCAATCGCCAGAACGCTACGCAAACCAGTAGGCGGATTGGTTTGACCGAGCGAAGTGTCGCCCCATTGCCTGACGGTTCCATCGCTTTTCAATGCCAGACTGTGGAAAAAACCGGCGGCTATGCTCACCGCATTGGTCAAATCCACCGGTGCATTTTCCTGGCCGAAATCTTGTGTGAAATCAGTTGTGCCTCTGGCACCCCAACCTTCCACTGTGCCGTCCGCTTTCAAGGCCAGACCGTGCAAACCGCCAGCCGCGATGCCGACGACATTGGTGAGGTCGGCAGGAATGTTGGTTTGTCCGTAATAATCATCACCCCATGCCGCAACCGTTCCATCATTTTTCAAAGCCAGACTGAAATAGCCGCCGCAGGCAATCGCCACCACATTTGACAGACCAGCGGGAACATCGCATTGCCCGTAAAAATCGTAGCCCCACGTTTCCACCGTGCCATCCGCCTTCAACACCAAGCTATGAAATGCCCCTGCACTGATGGCAATCGCATTGGTTACATCCGTCGGCACATCCGCCTGACCATACCAATCGGGATCGCCGAAATATAGATTGCTCGTGACACCCCAGCCGACCACCGTGCCGTTCGTCAGCAAAGCCAAGCTGTGATCAATGCCGGCGGCAATTCCAACCACGCCCGTCAAACCAGTTGGCACGTTTGTTTGGCCATAATCATCAATGCCCCATGCAACAACTGTATTGGAAGCGGTAATTGCCAAACCGTGCCAATAGCCGGAGGTGACAGCTTTAGCACCAATCAAATTTGTCGGGATGTTCAACTGACCCAAATCGTTGGTGCCCCAGCCAATCACCGAAGCGTGAACTTGGTAAACATTCAAATTAAAAATTGCTATGATGGCTGCGAGAAAAATGCCAATTATTTTCTCTCTTAACAGCAGGAAGAATTTAGTTATCATAAAACCAGTTAATAGCTTTTGCTGATAAAGCATCCTCCCACGAAGTCCATTCCAAATGCAAGCATTTTAAGAACTGACGATTGCGATTTGTCCTAGAGTCGAAGCGGCAGAAGCGCGAGAACTTGGGGATTAAGCCAGATTCGCAGCTTATGATTGCGGAAACGCGGTCATGCGCTTGCAACGCGGGAAGCAAGGCGTCCAGCGCTTCGGTCTGGTGCGGTTGCGGCAACTTTTTCGGCGCGATGTAGGCGGCGTCGGCCAGCCATGCTTCCATCGCGCGGAAATCATTGGCTTCCAAACGATCCAAGTCCGAGCCACGGATGCAGAAGAAACCCTGGCGGTCGTTGAGGACGGCGGGCAGTTCGTCGCAGTTGGTGAGCAGCACGCGGCTGTGAATGCGCGGGCTGTCGGCCAGGCCGATGAAGGTGGAGAGTTCGCGCCACGTCAGCACCGGGCGTCCGGTGCGGAACTTGACTTGATAGGCGTTGAACTGGCCGAGCAAAGTTTGCAGCACGCCGTCCACGCCCTGATCCTGCTGCGTGAGGCCGAGATTTTTGAGGAGGTCGAGCGGGACAGAACCGTGCGGCCAGACTTGTGCGGCGTCATATTTCCGTTGTGTGGCGAGATAGGCTTCGGCGAAAACTTCAAACGCAGCACCACGAGATTGTTCATCTGGCAGCGCGGCAATCTTCGATTCCAATTCGGCAAAGCTGGTGAGGCCGGCGAACAAATGTCGCTGGACGAAGAAGGTCGCTTTCGGATGGCGAGCCGTGGCCATGAATAAAGGCGAGTGTGTGCCGGAAAACGGGTGTCGTCAACTTTTTGAAAAAAGCCGGGCAAAGCCGGTAGCGCCGCCGTCCCGGCGGCGGGTTCAAGGGGCGGTCCCGCCCCCGAGTCGTTGCGCCCGGCCCTGAACTGGCAGCGGGACGCTGCCGCAACCCGCAGGCGCGGACGCCTGCGCTACCATAACTCCGCAGCGCCTTTGGCGCAGGGAATCCGGCTTTGCGTCCTGGCCGCTTTGCGCCTTGGTATTGATTTTTCAGGTTTCAGCATTTCAGGTTTCAGATTTTCCCCCGCGTGTCCCGTTTTCATCCGCCGAGTGTCCTGTGTCCGGCGAAAATCGCTCGTCCAATGAGTTAAGTCGTTGAGGGACTTAATTAAGTCAGGCACGGACTTAATCCAGTCAACGACTGACTTAATTAAGTCAGTGACCGACTTGGTTAATTGGCTGACGGTTGGGATTAAGTCAGCCATGGACTTAATCAAGTCGAAGCCCGACTTGATTAAAAGCGCGGCGGACGGGGTTAAGTCGTTGCTGGACTTGATTAAATCGGTGGTGGTTGGGGTTAAGTCAGAGGCTGACTTGATTAAAAGTGCGCCGGACTTAACCCAAGGAGGAACGGACTTAATCCCAAAAACGCGTTTTTTGACGCCAAAACTCCCGGCCCAAAACCGGTTCAAAACGCCGGCAACGGCGCATCTCCCTGCCGTGCGCCGGGTTGCGCCCAAGACGGTTATTAGGGAACGTGACAGTTGGTGCCGCCGCAACTTTCAGGTTTTGTTATCTCGTTTATGGCACGTCACTTGCAAATTGGTTTGGCGTAACTTAAGTCAGCGCGAAGCCGGATTGGCTCCCTCCAGATGACCGGTTGCATTAACAAATAAAAAATGAAAGGACAGTTATGTTAAACGCCAAAGTCAGCCGGGTAAGCCTCGGCTATAAGTTCCAGCCGGTCACCGTGGTGGTGGCCATCTTGGGCTGGATCATCAAATGCATGACGGGGAACGCGGCGTTTCCCAATCCACCGGTGCCGTTGGTGCCGTTGGTGCCGCCGGACCCCACGAAACCGGTGGATATGACCACGCGCATGAATGCGCTCCAAGTGGCGGCCACCAACGCCGTGGATGGCGGCAAGGCGCAGACGGCGGCCAAAAACGCCGCGCTGGAGTTTGTGTTCGAGGGCATGGATGCCAATGCCTTCTATGTCCAGACCATTGCCCGCACCAACCTGCCGCTATTGCTGGCGTCCGGTTACACGGCGGTGAGCACCAACCGCAGCCAGTCGCCCCTGGACCCGCCGTCCATCACTGGCATAGACAACGACACGCCCACGCAATTGGACTTGCATCTGACCCCGATCACCAATGCGCTGGGCTATGAAGTGCAGCTCCTCATTGCGGGCGTGTGGACGACGGTGACGTTCTCGTCGCAGGCACGCACGGTCTCGCTGACCGGCCTGACCACCGGCACGGTGCAGCAGGTGCGGGCGCGCGCCATCGGCGGCAGCACGGGCCAGAGCGCTTGGTCCATGCCCGGCTCCAAAATCGTGGACTGAGTCCTTACGGACGGTCACCGGCAGGGCCACCCTGCCAGGCTGACAAAACAAGGCCGGAACGGGCAACCGTTTCCGGCTTTTTTTTGGGGCGGTGCGGCGGAAAACGCCACCGTCCTCAACTTACCGCGATCAACGAGACCCGCTCGCCCTGGTCATCACGGACAATGCCGGTGGCGTGCGGATCCAGCATGGGTTGGCCGTCCACCAGAAACCGGTATTGATGATGGCCGTGGCGCAGTTCCATCTGGGCCAGCCACCAGCCATCCACCGATTTTTGCATGGGGAAGGGCTGCCAGTGGTTGAAATCGCCTACGATGGCCACGGACTTGGCGTGAGGCGCGGCGCAATAAAAATTGACCGGCTTGTGGGCGTGTTTCACGGAAAAATCCGTGGTGTCAGGATGGTTCAAGGTGGTGTTCATAAAATATAATTTTTCGTGGAGGCTTTCGCCCCATTTGTGGGTGGTTTTCATGTTTGCATTTCGGTGGTTTCGTTTGGAAATTCAGGCGGTTATCTGGTCTGGCGAGTGCAGCGGAAGGCGGATTTGCGAACGCCAGGGGGATATTCCTCCGGCCAGGGATGGGAGGTCTTCCGCCGCCGGCGGCGCCGGCCGGTTCTGCGTCCGGCTTTTTACAAACTCCGCCAGCACCTCGGTTTCCGCCAGCAGCCAGTCGTTCAGCGCGCTTTTCAAGGCACAACCCTTGGCGAGCCAGAACCGGTGCGCGCGCGCCTCGATTTGCCGCTGCACCCGGAGATGTTCCACCAGGGTGAATTCATCTGGTGGCGGCAACGGTTTCGCCCGGCGCGCGGTGGTGCTTTTGGCGGGCGCTTTCATGGCCGAACCTCCACCACTGAGTTAAGCGTGCCGAATTCATTGAGCACATTTTCGCGGGCGTCGCGATCGTGCCGCCATTGGCCATCCACGACGAACTTGTATTCATGGCGTCCCGGTGGCAGCACGAGCCGCTTTTCCCACAAGCCCGCGTCCGGACTGCCAATCATGCGCAGACTGGTCGGCTGCCAGTCGTTGAAATCGCCGCAGACATAGACGTGTTCCGCCCCGTTGCAGTCCAGGACAAAGTCAACTTCGCGGCCGGCTGGGTGCGGGGCTGATCCGTTTGTTTTCAATTTATCTTTCTGGCTCCGCTGATGCTTCGATGTGGGCATAAACAATTTTTGGTTTGGCCGGGAGGAATGTGTCACTGGCGGGACCGGTCGCCGCTCCCGGCGGTTGTCCGTCCGAGTTAATAGACCTTGCCAATATTAAAACCGCATGAACGGCTGATTAAATTGTCAATTGCGGCCTAGTGCGGTAATCGTATGTCAAGCTGACCCGTTTGCCCCGGCCTGGCCGCCAGATTATGATGCCAAATTACCGACCATAAAAATGTCACCGAACAAAATCATTCTGGCGATTTTCGCCGTGACTTACGTCGGCATCGCCGTGGGTCACATTCCCGGACTCAAGCTCAACCGGGTGGGCATCGCCCTGTTGGGCGGAATTGGCATGATGATTTTCGGCGGCATTCCCACGGCACGGGCAATGGCTTTCATCAATGCGCCGACGATCTGCCTGCTCTTCGGTTTTTTTGTCATCTCCGCGCAGCTTCGCCTTTCGGGATTTTATGACCAGGTTGCGGAGCGCCTGGCCGCTCAAATGGCAAATCCGGCGCGCTTTCTATTGATTTTGATGCTGGTGACCGGCGGGCTTTCGGCCTTTCTCAATCATGACATCGTGTGCTACGCGTTTGCACCGATCACCGGCGTCGCCCTGTTGCGCAAAAAAATAAATCCGGTGCCTTTTTTAATCGCGCTGACCATTGCCAGCAATATCGGCGCGGGCGCAACCCTGATTGGCAATCCGCAGAACATGATGATTGGGCAGGTGGCGCATTTGGGTTTTGGCCGCTATCTGCTTTGGAGTATGGTGCCGGTCGTTTTTGCCATGACTGCCGCCTATGGCATCATCTGGCTGATGTCGCGGAAAAATCTTCAGGCGACGCTGGCCATTCAAAACCGGCCAGCGCAGCCGAGCTATCCGTTCAACCGTCTGCATACGATCAAAGGCATCCTCATTCTCAGCGTGGTCATCGGGCTGTTTTTCACCGCCATTCCCAAGGAAGTGATTGTCCTGGCGGCTGCCGGCATCCACCTGGCCAGCACCAAATTTCGCACCGAGGATTTGCTGGGACTGGTGGAATGGCCGATTCTGGTGCTCTTCATCGGACTGTTTGTGGTGGCCGGCGCGTTTCAGTCCACGGGTTATGGCGAGCAGGCCATCCAGTGGCTGGCGCAGGGCGGATTTAACCTCAATGCCCCGGCCAATCTGGCTTTGACCACCGCCGCGCTGTCCAATGTCGTGGGCAATTCCGCCGCCGTGATGCTGCTCCTGAAGGTGGTCAATCTCACCAGCCCGGCGGTGCCGTATATTCTGGCGCTGGCCAACAGCTTTGGCGGCAGTTTGATCATCATCGGCAGCGTGTCCAACATCATCGTGGTCCAGCAGGCGCGGGAAATGGGAATCCACATCTCCTTTTGGGATTTCGCGCGGCTGGGAATTCCGGTGACGCTGGCCGCCTTGGCGGGGTTGCTCGGGTGGTTTGCCTTGGTGGGTTGAATTAACTGGCGGCGGAAAAGTTTCAGCCGGCGGGCTTGCTCTTTTCCGCGATGGCCTCGGAGAAAATGGCGAGCATCTGGGCGCGGGACAGCGACCCGACCAACCGGTTTTCCGACGGCGTGCTGACGACCGGAATGTTGCGCAGCTCGCTGGCCAGCACCAATGGCAGCGCGTCGAGCAGGCGCTGGCCGGGTGTCAGGCATTTCGGCGGCGGCCGCATCAAATCCAGGGCAATCACGCCCGCCAGGTCTTCGTTGTTGTGCAAATACTCCTTCAGGTCTTGCAGCGCGACAACGCCGATGAGCCGCTGCCGGCCGTCCACAATGGGCACAAAATTATTCGGGCTGGCCAGAAAACGGTCGGCGATTTCACGGAGGGAAACGGTTTCGCGCAGCGGCGGCACCGGCGGCAGCATCAGGTCGCCGACGGTCTTGTCCATGGCCGCGCCGGCCTGTTCGTTTTCGCGCAGCAGCGCCAGCCCCTTGAGCCGCATATGCTCGGTGTAAATGGATTCATTGTGCAGTTGCCGCGAGACGAGCACGGCCACCACGCAGGCCAGCATCAGCGGCGGCATGAGCGAATAATCCAGCGAAATCTCGAACGCCATGATCATCGCCAGCAACGGCGATTTGGTCGTGCCCGCCAGCGTCGCCCCCATGCCCACGAGCGCAAACGCGCCGGACGGCACGCCGGTGGCGCAGCCAAAATGATGCAGCGTCATGGCGAACAACGCGCCGGCATCCGCGCCCAAAAACATCGTCGGTGTGAACACGCCGCCGACGGTCCCGGCACCGACGGTGATTGCGGTGGCCAGTAGCTTGGCAAAAAAAAGACCGCCCAATTGCGTGAACCCGCCGGTGGCGGCTTTATAGTCGCCGTGCAAAATGGCATTGGTCACGAAATAGCCGTTGCCGCACACGCCGGGAAAACCGACGGCAGCCACGATGCCCACCGCCAATCCGGCCAGCGTCAACCGGGCATAAATCGGCAGGGAAAGCAGGTTGAAATTTTGTTTGGCCGCGCGGAGAAATTTCATGAACAGCGCGCTGACGCCGCCGCACAGGATGCCCATGACGATGAACCACGGCAGTTGCGCCGAGGCGATCGGCGGAAACGGCGGCACATGATACCACGGCTCAATTCCGAAAAAACTGCGCGACACCATCGTCGCCACCACCGACGCACACACCAGCGGCGCGAAGAGGTTCATGGAAAAATTACCCAGCACGATGAGCGAGGCAAACACCGCGCCGGCAATGGGCGCGTTGTAAGCCGCCGAAATGCCCGCCGCCGCGCCGCAACCGACCAGCAATCGCAGCCGGTAGGGCGGCCATTTGGCAATCTGACCGAGCTTGGAAGCGAGCGTAGCCGATAATTGCGTGATGCCGCCTTCGCGCCCGATGGACGCGCCGGTGGCGATGCTCACCAGCGCCGAGGCCGTTTTCACCGTTTCCGTGCGGAACGGCAATCGTCCGTCACCCGCCACGACGACTTCGAGCAGATCGCTGGAACCTTGCGGGCCAACGAGGCGAAAGCCCCAGTATAAAATCAGCCCGGCCGCCAGTCCGCCGAGCGTTGGCACCGCCAGCCGCTGCCACGGCGCAAACATTTCGGCGGCCTGAACCGGGTCAATGGGCTGCGGCAGAAAAAGCCGTTGCACCATTTCGCCGGCGTAGAAAAAAAACAGGTTTACCAGACCGCCGATGAAACCGACCAGGGCGGCCAGAACCAGATGGAAGGCTTCTTCCTTGAAGACGAGTTGCTCACGCCAATGCAGCAAGAGCTGCCAATTTCGGCGGAAAAAATTCCGCAACCGTGTCACCCAAGACCTGTAAATGCGCGGTTCCACACCCAAAACTTAGCGCGGAATATTTGTTTTACGAGCCGAGATTATGGCCGCGTGAACCGCTGATCAATATCCGGCACGGTCGGGGCGGGGAGATTTCTGAACGGAATTTAATTAGGAGTTTACGTTCTTTTAATCAACATATGGTCTATTCCGTTGTCGAAACTGAAAAGCCTATGCGAATCCTGCTGGTGGAAGATGAAAAGAAAGTGGCCGACATCATTGTGCGCGGCCTCAAGGCGGAGCGCTTTGCCGTGGATGTCTGCCATGACGGCCAAAGCGGCTGGGAGGCGGCGGATACCTATAATTATGATCTCATCATCCTGGATTTGATGCTGCCCGGCCTGAACGGCACGGAGATCCTCGAAAAAATCCGGCGCAAAAATTCGCTGGTGCCGGTGCTGATCCTGACCGCGCGCGACGCCATGGCCGACAAGGTGAAAAATTTTGAAGCCGGGGCCGACGACTATCTCACCAAGCCTTTTGCTTTTGCCGAACTGCTCTTGCGGGTGAAGGCGCTGCTGCGGCGCGGGCCGGTCAGCCGGGCCAGCGTGCTGCGGGTGAACGACCTGGAAATTGACCGGTTGTCGCAAAACGTGAAGCGCGCCGGCAAACGGATTGAACTCACCGCCAAGGAATACGCGCTGCTCGAATATCTGGCCACGCAGCCCAACCGCGTTTTTTCGCGCACGATGATCATCGAGCACGTCTGGGACCAGAGCTTTCAGGGGCTGACCAACATCGTGGACGTTTATGTGCGGCATCTGCGGGAAAAGGTGGACGATGCGTTTCCCGTCAAGCTGCTCCGCACGGTGCGCGGGGTTGGTTACAGCCTGAGTGACGGCACCGAGGCATGAACATTCGCTCCATCAGTTTCCGGCTGGTCGCCTGGTATGCCGGGCTGCTCACGGCGATTTTCCTGCTGCTGTGCGCGGTGATGTATCTCGACCTGCGGCATTTTCTGGAAAATGACCTGCGGCAGGCGCAATTGCGGCGCGCGCACCAGATCGGGACCATCCTGCTCATCCATGTCAACCAGACCGGCGAAGCCGCCGTCGCCAGCCAGACCAAAGGCTGGTTTGAGCCGGAAATCAACGACCGCTTCATCCGCATCACCCGGGCCGACGGCACGCTGGTCTATGTTTCCGGCGCGCCCAAGGATGGCAATTTTGATCCGGCGGAAATTCCTGTTTTCCAGCCATCGGCGGGAACGGGATTTTCGCACAAGCTGAGATTGTCGGGCGGCAGCACCCTGCTCGTCGCCGCGCTGACTTTCAAATCCTCCGGCAACCCGGACTACCTGGTGGAATCCGGTGCGTTGCTGGATCCGGTGGAATCCATGCTCGACCATCTGTTTTTGCAGCTCGCCCTGGGCCTGCCGCTGGCGGTCATCATCATCACCGTGGGCGGCTATCTGCTCGTCCGCCGCGCGTTGACACCGGTCGAGCAGATCACGCGCGCCGCCGAGCGCATCACGCAGTTCAATTTGAGCGACCGCCTGCCCGTCGCGCAAACGGGCGATGAGCTGGAGCGGCTGTCCGTTTCGCTCAACCGGATGATCACGCGGCTGGACGAGGCGCTGCAAAATTCCAAACGCTTTGTCGCCGACGCCTCGCATGACCTGCGCACGCCGCTCACCATCCTGCACGGCGAACTGGAAAGTTTCGCGGCGGACGCCCGCCTTGGCCCGGAACTGCGCGACCGCGCCGGCAGCATGCTGGAGGAGGTGGTGCATCTGGGAAAAATCGTGGAGCAATTGTTCACCCTCTCGCGGCTCGATGCCGGCGAGGCGCAGACCGAATGGACCCGCTTCGATTTGACCGAACTGGCTAAAACCACCGTCGGACAAATGAATTTGCTGGCCGAGGACAAGGGGATCGCCATGGCCTGTGACTCCGGGCAGCCGGTGCCGGTGAACGGCAACCGCGTGCGGCTCAAGCAGGTGATTGTGAATCTGCTCGACAACGCCATCAAATACACCCCGGAAAAAGGGGCGGTGCACCTGCGGGTGCTGGCCGTCAACGGCCAGGCCGTGCTGGAGGTGGCAGACACCGGCATCGGCATTCCGCCCGAGGCGCTGCCGCATGTCTTTGATCGGTTTTACCGGGTGGACAAGTCCCGTTCCGCCAATTTTGAAAGTGCCGGGCTGGGCCTGGCCATCGTCAAATCCATCTGTGCTGCGCACGGCGCGGAAGTCGAGGTGCAGAGCGCCGTGGGCAGCGGCAGTTGCTTTCGGGTCCGGCTGCCGATCTTCAAAGGCTGAAATTATTTATCCAGCCATGAAATTCAAAAACAAAATTATGTCATCCCGTTTTGGAACCATTTTCACTGTTCTGGCGGTCGTCGCCGTCCTCGGTCTGGGCGGGCTATGGGCGGCGCATCGTGGGCGGGCGCCGGCGCCGGGGGAGGCCGGCCCGGCGGGAGTGCCGACGGCGGCCGTGGCGAAAGTGACGCGCGAAGACCTGTCCAAGGCGGTGGCCATGGATGCGGAATTCCGCCCCTATGTGGAAGTTGCGCTGCCCGCCAAAGTGACCGGCTACGTTGGCAAAATGAACGTGGATTTCGGCGACCAGGTGAAAGCCGGCCAACTGCTGGCCACGATTGAAGTGCCGGAATTACAGGCGGAACTGGACAACGCCCAGGCGGCCGAGGTCAAGGCTCAGGCCGATTACACCAACGCCAACCTGATTTATACGCGGTTGCAATCGGTCAATCAGGATCATCCCAATCTCGTGGCCCAGCAAGACCTCGACACGGCCCAAGCCAATCAACTGACCACCGCCGCCGCCATCGCCGCCGCCAAGGCCAATTTTGAAAAATATCAGGCCATGGTCGGTTATACGCAAATCACCGCGCCCTTTGACGGCATCATCACCGCTCGTTATGCCGACCCGGGCACGCTCATTGACGCCCAAGGCAAGCCGCTCGTGCGGGTCTCGGACAATTACCGGCTGCGGCTCGATTTTCCGGTCACGGTGGACTATGCAAAGGATGTCCATCTGGGGGATCCGGTGGCCGTGCGGGTGGATTCCCTCAACGGCAAAACTTTCACCGGCAGCATTTCGCGGTTCACCCATGAAGTGGATGACAACACGCGCACGATGATCACGGAAATTGAGGTGCCCAATCCGGATCTGGAACTGATTCCCGGCATGTATGCCACGGTGATTTTGAAAGTGGCGCAGCGTGCGCAGGCGCTGGCCATTCCCATCGAAGCCGTGGCCGGTGAAAAAAATCCGACGGTGCTGGTCATCAACCGCGCCGGGCAAATCGAGGAACGCGCCGTGCAACTGGGGCTGGAAACGCCGGATAAATACGAGGTGCTGGCCGGTTTGCGCGAGGGCGACCTGGTGGTGGTCGGCAACCGCGCGCAGTTCCAGGCCGGCGAAAAAGTTGAACCCAAGCTCCTCCAGCTTTCCTTGCACGATGAAAATTGAGATCAAACCCTTTAACGACCGCGTGCGCTTTGCTTTGGCCGTAACTTCCATTCGCCAGGGCGCGCGGACTGGCGCAGCGAAACCGGAGCGGCCGATTTTCCGAGCCGATACCCCAAAGAATGCTTTAAGCCCAACAAAAGTTTCCTTGATTCCATGAATGCCATGTTAACTCCCGGGCAATTAGAAATTCTGCGGCGGCTGGATGCCTGCACGCTGGCCAACGCCATTGAAACCTTCCATGCCCGGCTGCGCAATGAAGGCTTCACCGACAACTCGGTGCATTGCCAGTTTCCCCAGCTGCCGCCGATGCTCGGTTACGCCGCCACGGTCAAGGTTCGGGGTTCTGCGCCGCCCACGGCTGAACGCGATTACCCCGACCGCACTGACTGGTGGGATTATATTTTATCGTTGCCCGCGCCGCGCGTGGTGGTGGTGCAAGATGTGGCCACAAAAGTTGGGCTTGGTTCGCTGCTCGGCGCGGTGCACGTCAACATTTTGCGCGCTTTCGACTGTGCGGGTGCGGTGACGAATGGCGCGGTGCGCGATCTGCCGGCGGCGGAAAAATTAGGCTTTCAACTTTTTGCCGGCAGCGTTTCCGTCTCGCACGCCTACGTTCACATCGTGGAATTCGGGACGCCGGTTGAAATCGGCGGACTGAAAATTCACTCCGGCGATTTAATGCACGGTGATTTGCATGGCGTGCAAACCATTCCGGCGGCCATCGCCGTGAAAGTCCCACTGGCGGCGGCGGAAATCATCGCGCGCGAGCAAGAGTTGATTGCGCTCTGCCAATCAAAAGATTTCTCGGTGGAAAAATTGCGCGCCGCCATCGCCAAAGACCGTTCCTAAAATCATTTCGCTGTCATGTCACGCTTTGCCATCCGCCTGCCGTATCTCATCATCGTCATCTGTCTTATCACCTGTGTGGTCGGCGTGACGAGCCTGGTGCGGATGCCGGTGGATTTGTTTCCGCCGATCAAAATTCCCGTCGTGGTGGTGGCGACGTTTTTTAATGGCATGCCGCCGGAGCAGATCGAGACGGACATCACCGGACGCTTTGAAAGATTTTTCACGCTCGCCAGCGGCGTGGATCACATTGAATCGCGCTCGCTCCCGGGCGTGAGCTTGATCAAAATCTATTTTCAGCCCGGCTTCAACGCTGATTCCGCCGTGACCAGCATCGGCAATCTGGCGATGGCGGATTTGCGCAAGCTGCCGCCCGGCACCTTGCCGCCGGTGGTTTTGCAATTTGACGCGTCGAGCCTGCCGGTGTGTCTGATTACTTTGAAAGGCGAAGGTTTGAACGAAGCGAAGCTGCGCGACACCGGCCAGTTCGACGTGCGCAACCAAGTCGCCAATGTGCCGGGCGCGTCCGTGCCGCAGCCGTTCGGCGGGCGCTACCGGCAGATCATGGTCTATGTGGATCCGCTGAAACTTGAAGCGCACCAGTTGAGCGTGATGGATGTGGTCCGCACGGTGAATAACGCCAATCTGATTCTGCCCGCCGGCGACGTGAAGATCGGGCCTTATGATTACAACCTTTATGTCAACAGCCAGATTGACGCCATGAAGGACATCGACCGAATTCCGTTAAAAACCATCGGTAACGCTTCGGTGCTGGTGGGCGATGTCGGCCATGTGGTGGACGGCTCGCAAATCCAATACAACGTCGTCCGCGTGGACGGCCAGCCGTCGGTATATTTGCCGGTGCTCAAGCAGGGCGGCGACGCCAACACCATCGCCGTGGTGGATGGCATCAAGGACGCGGTCGTGCATCTGGTGGACGTGCCCAAGCAACTGGTGGCGAAAGTAGTGTTCGATCAATCCGTCTTCGTGCGCAACGCGATTGAGAATCTGATCCACGAAGGTTTGATTGGCCTGCTGCTGACGGGCATCATGATTCTGGTTTTTCTTGGCAGCGTGCGGGCCACGGTCGCGGTGTTTCTTTCCATTCCGCTGTCCGCGCTGGCGGCGTTCATTGCGTTGTCCATGGGCGGCGGCACCGTCAACGCCATGATTCTCGGCGGACTGGCGCTGGCGTTTTCGCGGCTGATTGACAATTCCGTCGTCGTGCTGGAAAACATTTTCCGGCACATGGAAATGGGCGAATCACCCGAAGTCGCCGCCGAACGCGGCGGCCAGGAAGTCGCGCTGCCGGTGCTGGCCGCCACGCTAACGACGGTCATTGTCTTTTTTCCGGTCATCTTTCTCTACGGCGTGAGCAAATTCCTGTTCATGGCGCTGGCGTCGTCGGTGATTCTTTCGCTGTTCGCGTCGTATGTGGTCGCGATGACCGTGGTGCCGCTGTTCTGCGCCAAGCTGATTCGCGCACATCAGGAACACAAGGAGGTCGGCCATTCCGAAACGGGCGAGCCAAAACCGCATGGCTGGATGCAGCGCTTCAACGTCTGGTTCAACCACAAGTTCAACCTGATGCTCAACCGCTATGAAAGTTATTTGAAGCTCGCGCTGCTGCGACCGCTGGCCACGGTGCTGGGCATCACCGGCATTTTCGTCTTGAGCCTCGGTTTGTATCCGCTCATCGGCGAGGCGTATTTTCCGCGCACCGATCCCAGCCAGTTTGTCATCAATGTTAAAGCCACAACCGGCACGCGCATCGAACTCACCGACCAGTTGGTGCAGCAGGTGGAGCAAATCGTCCGCGAAACCGTGCCGACCAATGATTTGAAAATTGTCGTCTCGAACATCGGCGTCACGCCCGGCTTCTCCTCAATCTACACGCCCAATTCCGGCCCGCACACGGCGTTCGTGCAAGTCGGGCTGAACGCCGGCCATCATTTGAGCAGTTTTCAATACATGGATTTGGTTCGCGCGCGGCTGAAAAAGGATTTGCCGCAAGTTACCGCCTATTTTCAAACCGGCGGACTGGTGGACGCGATTCTGAATTTGGGCATGCCCGCGCCGCTGGACATCCAAGTCGCCGGCAACAATCTGGAGGCTACGCACAAAATCGCGGCGGACATCGCGCGCCAGGCCGCCGCGTTGCCGGACGTCAGCGACGTGCTGGTGCCGCAGGATATTGATTATCCTGCGCTGCAACTGGACATTGACCGGCTGCGCACCTCCGAGCTCGGCCTGAACGAAAAAGAAGTCGTCGGCGATGTCATCACTGCGCTCACTTCCGACCAGATGATTGCACCGAGCTTCTGGGTGGATCCCAAAAGTGGAAACGATTACATGCTCACCGTCCAGTATCCCGAAGGCTTCGTGAAAAATTTTGCCGACCTGTCTTCCATTCCCGTGCGCGGCGAAAATTCCGCGCACCCGACCCGGCTCGACACCTTGAGCGCCATCAGCCACCGCACCGCGCCGACCGAGGTGGACCATTACCAATTGCGCCGCGAAATGGATGTTTATGTTTCGCCCAAGCACGAAGACCTCGGCCAGGTTTTGAAAGGTGTCCAGAAAATCGTGGCCGGAATGCAGGTGCCGGCGAATGTGCACATCACCGTGCGCGGATCGGCGCACGCCATGGAGGTTTCCTTCCGCAGCTTCGGCCTTGGTTTGATTCTCGCGACGGTGCTGGTCTATCTGATTCTCGTCGCGCAGTTCAAATCGTTTCTCGACCCGCTGCTGATTTTGCTCGCGGTGCCGACCGGCCTGACCGGCGTGCTGATTATTCTATTTGCCACCAACACCACGCTCAATGTCATGTCGCTGATGGGCATTGTGATGATGGTCGGCATCGTGGTGTCCAACAGCATCCTCATCGTCGAATTTACTAACCGGCTGCGCGCGGAAGGCCGGCCGCTGCGGGAGGCCGTGTCGCTCGCGTGCCGCGTGCGTCTGCGCCCGGTGCTGATGACCTCGCTGGCGACGCTGTTCGGCCTGATTCCGATGGCGCTGAAACTCGGCACCGGCAGCGAAGCTTACGCGCCGCTCGCCCGCGCCATCATCGGCGGCCTTGCGGTGTCCGTGGTGCTGACAGTGTTCATCGTGCCGGCGGCGTATTTCCTCCTCTATCGGCGGCAGGAAACTGCGGCCACAAGTTTCGCCGCCGGGTCGTCGAAAATTGCCGGTTAAATGAATTTTCCAATGAACCGAATCCTCCGAATTATTTTGACGCTGGCGGCTGGCGTTTTCCTGGCCGGCAATGTTTTGGCCGACGGCACCACCAACGCGCCTGCGCCGTTGACGTTGGCTGGCGCGCAGCAACTGGCCTTGCAGAATCATCCGCAGATCGCCGCCGCCGATTATCGGGCGCTCGCCGCGCAGGAGGCGCTGAAGGAAACCCGCGCCGGATTTTTCCCGAGCGTGAACCTTTACGGGAACGCCGTCGGCGCCGGCAACGAAAACACCCGCATCATGGCCGGCGGCCTGAACAATCCCAGCATCTATGACCGCGCCGCCGGCGGGCTGGCGGTGAACCAGCTCCTTTTTGATTTCGGGCGCACGGCCAACCTCACGGCCAGTTCCAAGTTTCAAGCGCAGGCGGAAAACCAGAATGCCAGCGCCACGCGCGAACAGGTTTTGTTGCAGGCGACCGTCAGCTATTTCAACGTGCTGGAGGCGCAGGCGGTTCTGCATGTCGCGCGGCAGACGTTCGACACGCGGCGGGTGCTGCTCGACCAGGTCAGCCTGCTGGCGTCCAACAAGCTCAAGTCGGAACTGGATGTGAGCTTTGCGCGTGTCGCCGTGCAGGAAGGCAAGCTGCTGCTGCAACGGGCGCAGAACGATGCGGACTCGGCGATGACTTCGCTGTCCACGGCGCTGGGCTATCGCGAGCCGCAGCTGTTCCAGCTCGCCGAGCCGGCGGCGCTGCCGGCGGTTTCCACTACGAATGATGTTTCCCAACTGGTGGAGACCGCGCTGGCCGCCCGGCCGGAACTGCTAAGCTTGCGCAATGAACGCGACGCCGCGCTGAAACTCGCCCGGTCGCAGCGCGATTCGCGGCTGCCCACGGTTTCTGCCGTGGGCGTGGCCGGCGGTGCGCCGATCCATGACGAGCATCTGCCGGATAATTATGCGGCGGCGGGCGTGCAACTCAGCCTGCCCCTGTTCGCGGGCGGGCTTTATGCGGCCCGCCAGCAGGAGGCGGAATTGAAGGCGCAAGCGGATGCCGAACTCCTGCGCGCGGCGGAGGACAACATTGTGCGCGATGTCCATATCGCCTGGCTGAATGTGAACAATGCGCTGGAACAGCTCGCCACCACGGCGGAGCTGGTGCGCAATGCGGCCGAGGCCTACGACCTGGCCTCGGCGCGCTACCAGATTGGCAGCAGTTCCATTCTCGAGTTGAGCCAGTCGCAATTGAGCCTGACTTCCGCCCAGATCGCGGATACCAACGCGCGCTACGACGCCCTCATCCAGCAGGCCCGGCTGGATTATGCGATTGGCACGCTCCGTTAAGCCGCCGTTTCCCGAATTATTTCCTGAACGGAATTTAATTTGGCGTTCAAGACGCCTTAATGGGCGGCGCGTAAGTTAGCATCATGAAAACCAAAAATATCTTGCTCATGAATGTGATGCTCATCACGCTGGTGGCCGGGTGCGCCACCAAGCCGGTCGCGCTGGCGCCGGTCGGCCCCCGGCCGGGCGACCGCACCTCCTATGTTTCGACCGGCCATCTGCGGGTCTATAGCGGCACCAAGACGCGCGAAATTGCGGAGAACACCATTTACTATCCGCACACCGCCTACACCATCCGCGACCCTTCCGGGAAGCTGGTGAAGTATGTCTTCAACCATGTCGGCAGCACGGATGAAATACCGACGCTGGTGACGATTCCCTCGGGCAGCTACCTGATCGTGGCGGAATCCGCCCGCTACGGGCGCGTGACCGTGCCGGTCAAAATCCAAGACGGCCGGACCACCGTCGTCCATCTGGACGGAAATTGGCAAGCGGCCTCAAGCTTGGCTGCAAATGAACTGGTCCGCCTGCCTGACGGTGAAGCCGTGGGCTGGAGAAATTCTCTGGCGAAAGCCGCCGAGTGATGTCCGTGGTGCGCCGGTTTGAGAGGTCGGCCGGCGCGCGGGAAAAAACTACCGCGCCGAAATTTCCAGCATCCGCTCCATCGGCCGGCGCGCGCGCCGGATGATTTCCGCCGGCAGCTCCACGCGCGGCGCGAGATTTTTCATGCAGTCGCGCACCTTTTCAAGCGTGTTCAATTTCATGAATTTGCACTCGCTGCAATGGCAGGGATCCGTCGGCGCGCGCATGGCGTCCACCGTCGGCGCGCAGAGAAACTCCTTCCCCGGGCATTCCTTCCGCATCCGGTGGATGATGCCGCTCTCCGTCACGATTACGAACCGCCGCGCCGGGCTGGTCCGGCAATAGGTGATCATCTTCTCCGTCGAGCAGACGGAATCCGCCAGCTCGCGCACCGCGCGCAAACTTTCCGGGTGGACCACCACCTTCGCGTCGGGAAACTGCCGCTTGGCCGCGAGCACCTGGTCGCGCTGGAACTCCACATGCGCGTAACAATTCCCTTTCCACAGCGTCATCGGCCGGCCCGTCTGCTCCATCACCCATTGGCCGAGATTTTCATCCGGCACAAAAAGGAGGTCGCGGTCCTTCGGCGCGGCGTTGACGATTTTTTCCGCGTTGCCGCTCGTGACGATGACATCGCACAGCGCCTTCACCGCCGCGCTGCAATTGATGTAGGCGATGGTCCAGAAATTCGGGTTGGTGGCCTGCAACTTCGCGAGGGCGGGGGCGGGACAGCTTTCCTCCAGCGAGCAGCCGGCGTCGCGATCCGGCAGCACCACGATTTTGTCCGGGTTCAAGATCTTCGCCGTCTCCGCCATGAAATGCACGCCGCAGAAGACGATCACGTCCGCATCCGTCTTCGCCGCCTGCTGCGCGAGGCCGAGCGAATCGCCCGTGAAGTCCGCCACGTCCTGGATTTCCGGCACCTGGTAATTGTGCGCGAGGATGACGGCGTTGAGCCGTTTCTTGAGGTCAAAAATTTCCTGCGCGAGCGGCGCAAATTTATTCTTGGCCATCCCCGCGCGCGGCTGCATTTCGGCGACATCAATCATGGTGCAAAGTTACTTGGGTGAAGTTAAGCCGTCAAACTGCCAGCGCCTTGGCCGCGATGTCGCGCCGGAACTGCGCGCCGTCGAAATGGATTTTTTCCACGGCGGCATAGGCGGCGGTTTGCGCGGCGCGCAAATCCTGGCCCAAAGCCGTCACGCCGAGGACGCGGCCGCCGTTGGTGACGATCTGGCCGTCCTTCAGCGCCGTGCCGGCGTGGAAGACTTTTACGTCTGGCAGCCTGGCCGCTTCGTCGAGGCCGGTGATGACTTTGCCTTTGGGATAGTTGCCGGGATAGCCGCCGCTGGCCATCACCACGCACACGCTGGCGAGCGGACTCCACTTCAATTCCAGGGAACCGAGGGAGCCGCAGACGCTGGCGGCGAGGAGTTCCACGAGGTCGTTCTCCAGCCGCGTGAGATACACCTGAGTCTCGGGATCGCCGAAGCGGGCGTTGAACTCCAGGATCTTCGGGCCGTTCTTCGTCAGCATCAAGCCGGGATAAAGCAGGCCGCGATAATCAATCCCTTCCGCCACGCAGCCGCGCATGAACGGTTCCAAGACTTTTTTCGCCACGTCGGCAAGCTGCGCGTCATTCAAAAACGGCGTGGGCGAATACGTCCCCATGCCGCCGGTGTTCAGGCCGCGGTCGCCGTCGAGCGCGCGCTTGTGATCCTGCGAGGTCGGGAAAATCTTCGCCACCTTGCCGTCGCACAAGGCGTGGAGCGACACCTCCGTGCCTTCGAGAAATTCCTGGATGACCACGTTCGCGCCCGCCGCGCCGAAGGCCTTGCCGACCATGATTTCGTCCACGGCCTTTTCCGCCTCGGTCTGGTTCGCGCACATCAACACGCCCTTGCCGAGCGCGAGGCCATCGGCCTTCACCACGCACTGGCCGCCGAGCGTGACGCAGAATCTTTTGGCCGCGACCACGTCGGAGAACGTGCCGGCGGCGGCGGTCGGGATGCCGTATTTCTCCATGAACCGCTGCGAGAAAACTTTGGAGGACTCGAACTGCGCGGCCTTCTGGTTCACGCCCCAGATGCGCAGGCCGTGCTGCTGGAATAAATCCACGATGCCCAGCGCGAGCGGGTTGTCCGGTCCGACGACGGTGAGGTCGGCCTGGTTGAGCCGCGCGAAGGCGAGCAGCCCGGGCAGATCCTCCGCGCCGAGGTTCACGCACTCGACGGCGCTGCCGTTGGTGGTGAGCCGCTCCTGCGCGATGCCGGCGTTGCCGGGCGCGCACCACAGCCGCGTGGCGTTGGGCGACTGCGCGAGTTTCCAGACGAGGGCGTGCTCGCGGCCGCCGGAACCGATGACGAGAATTTTCATGAAAAAGCCGCCCGCAGGTTACGCGAGCGGTGGGAATTCAAAATAAAAAATTTACAAAAGTTCGGCGGCGAGGGTCTTGGCCTCGCCCGGCTGCAGATGCAGTTGCACCACGCGGTTGCCGTAGCGGACGGGGATATTTCCGTCGCCGCTGACGTTTTTGACGGTGGCAGAAACGAGCTTGCCGTCCTGCCATGCCACACCGACCTCGTAGCCGCCGCGCGCACGCAGGCCGGTGATGCTGCCGGTCGGCCACGCAGCGGGCAGGGCGGGGAGCAATTCGATTTCCCCGGCCTGGCTTTGCACCAGCATCTCGGCGATGCCGGCGGTGATGCCGAAGTCACCGTCAATCTGCATCGGCGGATGCAGGCCGAACAGGTTGAGGCAGGTGTTCCGGTCGGAAAAAAGCTGCTGCAACATCTGGTGCGCGTGTTCGGCGTCGCGCAGCCGCGCGTAGAGCGCCGTGCGCCAGGCGAACGACCATTCGCGCACGTCGCTGTTGTCGGCAATGCCGCGCGCGTCGAGCGAGACTTTGGCGGCCTGCGCCAGCGCCGGCGTTTTGCGCGCGCTGATTTGTGTGCCGGGATAAACCGCGAAGAGATGCGACGTGTGCCGGTGGTGGTCATTGGGCGTGTCGAGCTCGGGAGATTTGGCGATGGCGTTGGTGCCGGTCTTCTCCGTGTGCCATTCGAGCAGCTGTCCCCAACTGCCGACGCCGGGCGTGGCGAGGCCGTTACGCAGCACGGCAATCTTCATGCGGTAAGGCAAATCCTTGCCCAGCGCATCGCTGGCGGCGACGAAATTGTTGAACAAGTCCCAGACGATTTCCTGGTTGTAGCTCACGCCGTCCTCATCCGGGCCGTGTTCGGGTGACCAGCCGTTGGGCACCACGAGTTTGCCGTCCGGTAGCCGCTTCAAATGGTCTTCCCAAAACTCGCACGTCTCGCGCAGGATCGGATAGGCGACGTTGCGGAGATAATTTTTATCCTGACCGAAGGCGTAATGTTCCCACAGATGCTGGCAATACCAGGCGTTCGCCGTCTTGTCCCACTTCCAACCCATGCCGCCGGTGATGTTGTGCGACGTGCGCACGGCAAACCCGCGCGTGGTGAAGCTGCCGTCGGCCAGCCGGAAATCCCTGGCCTCCGCCGTGGCCGCACGCCACGCGGGCAGCTGGCTCGCGAGCAAATCAAACAGCGGCAGGTGGCACTCGCCGAGGTTCGCGACCTCGACCGGCCAGTAATTCATCTGGATGTTGATGTTCGCGTGGTAGTCGGAGTGCCACGGCGGCGAATTATTGTCGTTCCACAGTCCCTGCAAATTCGCCGGCAGGCCGCCGGGGCGCGAACAGGAAATCATCAGGTAGCGGCCGTATTGAAACAGCAGCGCTTCGAGTCCGGGGTCAACCGTCTTGAATGCCTCCAGCTTGCGCTGATCCGTCGGCAGCGACGTTTGCGCGGCGGTGGACTGGCCAAAGTCGGCGCTGACGCGGCTGAACAGCGACTGATAATCCTTGATGTGTTCTTCCTCCAGCTCGGCGAAACTTTTCTTCGCCGCCGCGTCCAACTGCGCCGTCACGCGGGCATGCGGGTCTTCGCCGTGATAATGTCTGGCGTAATCAAAGACATAATCCGTGCCCGCCGCGATGAGCAGGGCGAAGTCCTCACAATCCTTAAATTCAATCCGCGTCGAGCTGGGGTCTGAAACCGCAGCCACCGTGCCGCCGTGATTTTGCACGAGCACCTGCCACTCGAACTTCATCCCGTTGTCGAGTGTGCCGGACGCGGTGAGGCGATTGCCATCGGCGACAATCTTAGCGTGGTGCGAGTCCGCCAGTTCGAGGCTGCCCGTGTAAGCGCCCTTTTTTCCGGATGTGAACCAACCCACCAGCACGTCCGACGGATGGCTGCAAAAGAATGTGCGGTGGAAACCCGCGCCGTTTGCGGTATAGCGGACAGTTGAGAACGCCTCGGCCAAATTGAGATCACGGCGATAGTTCGCCACGTTCGTCTGGCCGGGCAGGTTCACGAACACATTGCCCAGCACCTGATACGCGCCCATTGTTTTGTAATCGCCGGACGGATTTTCGCCGCCGGTCCAGAGGCTGTCCTCGTTTACGCTGATGCGCTCGCGCGCCGGCGAGCCGAAAATCAGCGCGCCCAGCCGCCCGTTGCCGATGGGCAGGGCCTCGTTCATCGGCTTGCTGTCGGCGGCGGGCTGCTGATACCAGAGGGTCAGATCCGGAACCGGAAGGCCCTCGGGAACGATGAACGCCTGGGCGCCGAAGCCGGCCAGCGCGAAAAGAACCACGGTGAGGATTTTATTTTTCATGCAAGCGGGAATGGAGCAGATTTAGTTTCCAAATTCAACCTGATTGACGATTGCCGCCGACTGAAGTTTCACCAAGCTTTCGTTCGTGCCGAAATCCGGTCGGGCTTTGGGTTCGAGAAAAATCGGCGCGTTCCGACGCAGCGGCAAGATTTCCAGCCGCAAATCGCTGGTGAAAATCTCTGGCGCGTAGCGCTGCAAGCCCAAGTCAAACTCGCGGCCGCTGTAAAAATTATCCGCGATCAGTTTGCCGTCGAGCGTCAGCCGCGCCACGTCGCCGATGTAACGAATCCGCAGAATCGGATGCAAATTCAAATCCAGTTTGGACGGCAACGTGATTTTCCAGACCGCCGCATTCATGAAATCAGAATCCACTGGCGCAATGGCGATATGTGCATTGTCATGGCTTAATGGAATTTCCCGCGCTGGCCCGGCAAGGCGAATCTGTTCCGCTGACGCCGTTGTTATGGATTCCGGTTTGCGCACTGAAACCAGCAGCGAACCGGGGGTATCCTTTTGCATTAAGGCAAACGCGTCTGTCGAGCTGGGTTCGTTTAATAAAATAACTTGAACTGACCTGCCAGCTTCTGTTTTCAAGTGAAATGAGTCGCCGCCGAAACCTGGGCTTACGTTTTCGAAAACTGTGTTTGAAGATGACAATGTTTTGGGATCAAAAACAAACTCGGCTTTGACGCCTGGTGTTTCCGCGAAGAAAAAAGTTTGCACCTTGCCATCATCAGTTTTGCAAACCGGCTGCGCCGTGGCGTAAATCAGCTTCGCGCCGCCGAGATCAAGGTTGAACGGCCAGAAGAAAAATTCGTCCGCCGGAATCGTCACCGGTTTCGCGGGGAAAACAAATTCACCGCCGGGCAGATTCAATTTGAACTGCACGTTGGTTTTTGCGGGCAGTGGCTGGAGCCGTTGGTAGTTGTTCACGAAAACGTAGCCGCTGTCGCCGTCCGAACGCACCGCCCAGCGCAGCGTGGTAAAATCATTTCTATCCGCCGGTCGCGAATCGGGCAGCGTCGTCGGCATTTGCGCGAGCGGCGCGCCAAAGTCGTGGAGAAACAGATGCAGCCGACGCAGCCAGTAGTATTGCGGGTTGATCTGGCCGAACTCGCCGAGCGGCGCGTTGAAGTCATAAGATTTCACCGGCAAATCGTTCGGGTAGCCGGTGGCGGTGGATTCTTGCAGCGTCGAGAGTTTGCCTTCGGGATTCTGTCCGCCGTGATACATATAATAGCCGAGCAGGCTGCTGCCGCCGCCAAGCTGCGTCAGCACGTTCGCCTCGACATCGCGCGGATCGTAATTGATGCGGCGATGATACGACGCCGGCATCCCGCCGCCGACTTCGCAGGTGAGATGCGGATATTTCTCCGTGCCGGCGGTATCGCCATTCTTGTCCATCTTCAAAGTGTCGTTGCCGATGCCGGTGTCCGTGCGCGTGATTCGGAAGGTGAAATTTTCCCAGTCATTGCCATCCATCGGCTGCAGGCTGCGGCTCCAAAAGCCATCGGGGTAGGCACCGAACAGCGGCAGCAATTCGCCAAGCGGCACGGGCGTGCGCATCGGCGGCCAGCCGGTCTTGATGTAAAGCGGCACGTCCATGCCGGCTTCAATCGCGATTTTTTTCAACGCCATCAAGTAACTTGGCGAGCCGCCAAATTCATTGTCCACCTGGATGCCGATGACCGGACCGCCGTCCTTCCACAATTCGCCGCGCATCTGCTCGGCGATTTGGGCATAAAGGATTTTTACCGCCGCGAGAAAATTGGTGTCCGTCGAGCGCAGCTTCCAATCTTTGCGCGCCTGCACCCAGTCGGGAAAACCGCCGTTGCGCACCTCGCCGTGGCACCACGGGCCGCAGCGGACGATGATTTTCAATCCGAGTTCATTGCACGTCTGCAAAAACTTTTTCAAATCGCGCTGGCCGCTCCAATCCCACTGGCCTTCGATTTCCTCGTGATGGATCCAGAAAACGTAGGTCGCCACGATGTCCACGCCGCCGCCCTTCATCTTGAGCAGTTCCTCGTGCCACTCGGCCTGCGGCACGCGCGAATAGTGCAGTTCACCCATCACGGGAAACACCGGCTGGCCGTCGAACAGCAGACTGCGGCTGTTCACGCCGATTTCGTGGCCGGTGGGATTTTTGGTGGTGCCAAGCTTGAAATAGCCGGACTCGGCGGGCGGTGGTGTTTTGATGGTGGCGGAAACCACTTCGGCGCGGAGCGAAAAGGAAGAAAGCAGGCATGCACAAACAAAGGCAAAAATTAGCTTTGTGTGATGGGAATTCATATCCGCAGATTACACAGATGTCGCAGATTAAAAATAAAAAATCTGCGGGAATCGGCGCAATCTGCGGATAAAAAAATCAAACCACGCGCGCTTCGCCCCTGCCTTTGACGACTTCGCCGATGATCCACGCTTTGTGCTTCTGCGCGTTGATGAATTTCAAAATGTCTTTCGCCTTGTCGGCGGAAACAATGGAAATCATCCCGATGCCCATGTTGAAGACCTGATACAATTCGTCGTCCGGCACGCCGCTCTTCTGTTCGATGATCTGGAAGATGGGTAGCATGTCCCACGAACCTTTCTTGATGACGCAATCCAGCGACTTCGGCAGCACGCGCGGGATGTTGTCCACGAAACCGCCGCCGGTGATGTGCGCGAAAGCTTTTATCGGAAGTGACGAGTGACGAGTGACGAGTGACGAGTTGTTGAAGCGCTTCAACAGCTTTTGCACCAGCGGGCCGTAGCTGATGTGTTCCTTCAACAATTCCTCGCCGACGGATTTCTTCAACCCGGGCACTTTGCTTGACGGTTTGTAGCCGAGCTGCTCGAAGAAGATTTTCCGGCCGAGCGAATAGCCGTTGGTGTGCAGGCCGCTGGATTCGATGCCGATGACCACGTCGCCGCGCTTCACGGTTTTCTGGCCGTTGAGCATCCGGGACTTTTCCACGACGCCGACGATGGTGCCGCTCACGTCGTATTCGCCCGGCTGATAAAAGCCCGGCATCTGCGCCGTCTCGCCGCCGATGAGCGCGCAATTATTTTCCGCGCAGGCGCGGGCGAAACCCTTGATGATGTCGGTGAACACATGCGGCTCCAATTTGCCGGTGCCGAGATAATCGAGGAAGAACAGCGGCTCCGCGCCCAGCACCGCGATGTCGTTCACGCAATGGTTCACGAGGTCCGCGCCGATGGTGTCGTGCTTGTCCTGCTGGAAGGCGATCTTGAGCTTGGTGCCGACGCCGTCCACGGAGGAGACGAGGATGGGCTCGCGATATTTTTTGACGTCCAGTGCGAACAGGCCGCCGAAGCCGCCGACCTTGCCGAGCACCTCGCGGCGGTGCGTGGCGGCGAGCAATTGCGGCAGGGTGGCTTTGACTTTGTTGCCCAGATCAATGTCCACGCCGGCGGCGGCGTAAGCTTTTTGCTTTTTCATGTGGCGAGATTAAACCGAGAAATGCCTTTGCGGGCGAGAAAATTTCGTTGAGCCGAAAGTTGATGACGCGACACGCATCTTTGAATCGGATCTGCGCCGCTTCAATACCGACGAATCATCTGGGAGATTCGGAAGGAGTCTCGTGAGACGCTCGTGTAAAATCAATGTCCTCGGAAAAACGGCGGATAATCCCGAATACTTTCGACAACGCCGTGCCGTCCTTGAACACCAGCGCCTCATGCCACTCCGGGCGATCAAACAACCGCCCCAGCATCCAGCAAACCCAGAAATCTTTCTCGACGATCACCGTTTGGATTTGCAGGCGCTCCGCCGCTTCCGCGAACACAACGCGGCACTCCGTCACCGACATGGAAGCAATGCGGTTCATGCCGGCTTTTTCTCACCGGCAATGAACCGCAGATGTGAGTGCATCCAGGCCGGCACATATCGCAGGTCTTGCAGCAACCGGCGGAGGTCCACCGGTATCAATAATTTTCGCAAATGCGCCAACCGCGCCGGCGTCACCTGCTGCCGACCGACCGCGCGCAACCCCGCCATGACCAGTCCGCTCGCTTGGCTCGCCGCCATCTTGCGCCGCGAACGCTCGCGAAACTCGATGGTGCGCTGCCCCCATTTTCACTGAACGCCGCCGCCGGTTTGCGACATAGACAATGCGCCCCGGCACTTGCTCCGAGAGATTCAGGAGATTGGCCACCGCCGCTTCCGTGGTTTGGAGACGAATTCCGTCCCGCCGCGCAATCGCGGCTGCGATGGCATCGGACGATGCCGACAGTTCGCCCAACAATCGATGCTTGCGGGAAATGTCATAAAGCCCGTGTGCCACCCGCCGCAGTTTGCTGGCCTGCAACAGTCGCTGAATCGCCATCCCAATGGCGTGCGTCGAACCGAGATCAAGGAAATCCGACCGGGTGGGGCCGACGCTGCCGGCGTTTGTCACGCCCAACGGGTTGAAGGTGCTGAACGAAAAATTCAACCTCATGCCCATCAAGACGGCGGCGCAGGATTTGACGGAGATTTTGCCGTTGGCGGCTTAACCATTCAGCTGCACTGCTAAATTCCGCCTGCTGGCCTTGCGAAATCGGGACGCCGCCCACGCAACGCCGAAGGCCAAGTGCCCGTTCACGCCGCAGCGGGAGATGGTGCTGAAGTTGTGGGGCAAATGAATAACCAGCACGGTTGCCGAGATAGAGCAGCATGAGCAGTGATTGCCACGGTCTGGGTTCCGTTAAAAAGTTGGGGGAGAGGCATTGAGCCTCTCCCCCGTTTTTTCAGTCAGGTTTATTTTTTACCTGTCGGGTGGCTAAGCCCGGTTTTCTAGGTGAAACACACCGTTATTTAGATTGACGGTTTCGCCGACCCGTAAGAGTGCTTCCAGCATATTCAACAAGCTTCGTATGGTTTTCCCACTCGGCGGGCAAGTAGGCCAAGGCCGCCCAGAACCAGAGCAATGATAACCAGCACAAACAAACGCATGCTCCACGACGCGACGGCTACGGTGCGTGCTTGCAGCCCAATGTTCAAGTTGGCCCAAGTGTCAACGACGACGGCGCGTTTGAAGGTGAGCAACCGGCCTTGTTCGGGGATGTTCGCGCGGATCACGGCGGGATTCGCCACCGCTGCGTCCTGCTGCTGGATAATCCGCTCGGCCAGCTTCATGAACGCCGCGTTTTCGTCGGCGCTGTTGTTGTCAATGATCTGCTTCGCATCCTGCTGCGTGTAATTCGCATCCTTGTTGTTCCGCAGTTGGTTCAACCGGCCGCCCACGGCGTCGTTCGCGCCGGACACGGCGGCCTGCCGCACGTTCAGCCCCATCAAGGCCTGTTGCAGCTTGAGATTGTTGAGTTGGACGCGGGCATCCTCATTGAACGCCTCGTCGTGCGTGGACAAGCCGTAGGCGGACTCGAATGCGCGCCGCGCCGACTGCGGGTCGCCGTTCTGCAACGCGGAATTGCCGAGCGCGAGCATCTGCTCGGCCTGCTGTGTTTTCGCCTGCTGCAAACCGGATTCGTTCTGGAGATAGCTTTGCAAATCCAACGAGCCGGTGTTCGCCACGACTTCCTGCTGCTGCAACTGCAATGTGCCGCTCCATTTTTTTACGTGCCATTTGTCATTCAGAAAAACGCGCCAGGTCAGGTTTTCCAGCGGCAGATCAAATTTTGGTGCCAGCAAATTCAGATCCAATGCGCCCGCGTCCGCCTTTCCAACTTCGCTGCTGAAAAAGATTTCCACGGGCACTGGCTGGTCGCCGCGCGACTGCTGCGCCAGCGGAATTAAAATCTGGTCCGCCTCGCGCCACGGCCACACGCCGTTCTGGTTGACGAAGGCAAACCAGAAGTTCGCGCCTGCCGGCAGCGTCAGATGCAGCAGGCGTTTGTCACCGGGCAGAATTTCCAGCCGCACCTGCGTGAGCATGACGCCCGCGTCGGAAATCACGGAAGTGAAGGTGATGTTGTTTACGCGCGCCGGCAGCAACTTCGCCGCCTCATGCCGTTCGAGCTTCAACGGCAGTTCAAAGTCCGGCTCAACCAGGCGATACGCAAAGCTCGCCGATTCCGTGGGCAAATCCTTTTGCAACGCGCGCGGGATGCCCTGCCACTCGGTCGGCTGGAGCGAAGCGGGCAGGTTGTCCACGCGCACTTGCAAACGCCCGGCGGATTGGACGGTCACGAAGCCGCGCTGCAAATTCACATCCGCCGCCGGCACGCCGCGCAAAATGGTTTCATCCGCCTGGTCGGCCATGTGTGTCTGATAATCCACCTGCAAAAGGTATTGGCCGATGACGCGCCGGTGCAATTTGACTTCCCACGCCTGCAAGCCGTTTGTCATCGCGCCGTCCACCGCGAGAAAATCCGCGACCTGATCGCCGCGAAATACCACGCCTTCCGCATTCGTCGGGATGAAGACGCGGAACGCCTTCAAGCCTGTGTTCTCGATTTGATACTGCAAGTTCGCGGCGACTTTCACCTGCGCCTCGTTGATGGTGGCGTGCTGCAAACTCGTCACCTGAATCCACGGATCAACCTGCTCGATGTCCAGCGCCAGCTGCCACGGCGTCTCCAAAATGCGGAACGCCAGCACGCCTTTCTGCCGGACACCGGATTTCTGGGGATCGAGCTGTGTCACGCCGTCGCGGGTGGCAACCTGCAAACGCATCCCCTGTTCCGGCACGACGAGCAGCGTGCCCCGCTGCTTGTTCGCCTCGCGCAGCAAGACTTGTGGCACGTTCCACGCATTGGCGGTCTTTACGCCCGGCCCGGACAGGCTGATGATAAATTGCTGCTGGCCATCTGTCTTGCCGGTCAGATTCAAGGTAATGACGCGGCCGACCTCAGATTTTAATTCCGTCCAATGGCTCAACGCCGTGCCGCTGATGGATTCCACGTCGAAGCCGTCCGGCATCACAAAGCTCACCTTGAAAATACCGGCGCGCGTGATGGTCACGTTCGCCGTCGTCGCCAGCACGGTGCGATCTTCGCCGAGCGAAAGCGTGTCCTGCGTCTCCACCCGCACATCCGGCTCGACCGGCGAGGCTTTCAACAGCGCCGTTGCCTGGGTGTCGGCATAACGAAACGCACGGCGCACGGTCAGTCCGGGAAATTGCGCCGCAAGAGGCTGCGCGACGTTGTCCGGAAAATCTTCAAGGTTGATTGGTGAAATCTTTTCACCCGTGACATCATCCAACTGGACTTCGTTGCCGGTGGCGACGCCGAGCAAACCGATTTGTCCCGCTGCGCCTTCCAAGGAAATCAAACCAACCCGCTGCGCGAACGGCAAAGTTCCCGTGGCGACTTGTGAGCGGATCACCAGCGCGAACGGCCGCGCCTGTGCCGGATTCAGCGTCACGCGCAATTTCCGTGCGTCCGGGTCGAAGCGCCAGAGCGAAACAAGCGATTGCGGATTGGCAGACGCGGCGTCGGCGACATCGGTGATCGTCGCGCCCGCCGGAACATTGAAAATCAATTCGCCCAGTTCGCCCTGTGCCGGGCGGATGGAAACTTGATGCAGGCCCTCAACCACGCCCGCCGTCGGCACGTAAAGCTGCGAAACCTCCGCGTAGAAAACCGGCTTCTCGCTTTTTACGTCGCGGCTGCGCGGCTTCCAGCCAACCCATGCGCCGTTCGGCGAAAACACGAGCGTCGCCACGGTGTTGCTGCCGGTCATGCTGCGCTGGACGGACACGGCCTGCGGCGAAAACACGTCCACGTTCAGATTAACCAGCGTAACCGTGGCGCGGTTTACCAGTGCGTTCGGAACTGGCAACGCGAAACCGCTGTCGGCACCGGATTTCACGACCTGAATCTGATATTGCACCTCGATGTCAAAGGAGCCCCGGGATTGGGCAACGAGTTGCTGCGGGCTGCTCGAATATGCCGGTGACGCCTCCAATTTCAATGAATTCGGATAACTGACATGGGTCAGCACCGCCGGCGCAAACAGCAGCGGCAATACCTGTCCTTTTTCCGCCAGCCAGTGAATTTTCGCCGTCGCCAGCGCAAACGAATCTTCGATGCGGATTTGCTGCGTGACGGATTCCGGCCGCGCTGAAGAATCCGCACTGCGACCGTTCAGCGCGCTGCCGAACAGACATAATCCAACCAGCAGCGTCGTCACGGCCGGCGTCACACCATTTTCGGGCGGCGGCGGAAGATCGGATTTCGGTTTCGCCGGCAGATGCCAGAGTTGTTTGAACGATGGAAGCACAACCTGCAAAAACAGGAACAATCCAATGACAACAAAAAATGCCGGCACACCATTCGGCAGGCGCAGTGCCGCCCACGCAAGCAGCGTCCAGCCGAGAATTGCAAAGGCCGCCTTGGAAAACTTATTGTCCCGTGACCACGCTAAAATCCACGCGCCTAGCGCGAGCAGCACCGGCCAGGCCAGGGTAATGTAACCGGTGCCGGTCTCGGCCAGCTGCACATTGGAGACTTCTACGGTCAGCGCGCTGTTTGCCTGCTGCACCGGCGCGAGGAACGTTAAATTGTCTGGCGCGGAAACCGGGATGCCTTCAAACGCGCCGACGGCACGGACGAGCGAGGCGGCGGCCAAAACCATTGCCGCGAGACCGACCACGGTGCCTAACAAATGACGCGGGCTGAATTTGTGGGCGCCTTCGCCTGTCGCCCAGCGCCACACACAAATCGCAAGCAGCACTAAAATGAACGTCACAAAAAGCGACGCGAAAGTCGTGCCCGCCGCATAGCCATGAGCCAGCCGCGCGATCTGCGCGAAGCCGGACACGTCGCCCGTTCCGTTGGCGGGCGCGAGCGTGCCGCTGCGATACACCAGCCGCTGGCCGTCATCGGGCAGGAGCTGCCATTCCGCCAGCATCACCGGCGCGGCCACGACTGGCGCGGCGAGGTTCAGGCGTTTTGCATCCGGCGAACGTGCGGCGAGTTTTAAATCAATTGTCAGCACCGTGTCCGGGTCGGCGTGCTGCGGCAGCGGAATCAAATCGGATTTACCGTCCATCACCGGCACGACCGCCGCACCATTGACCGTGGCCGACCATAGTTGTGTTTCTTCCGGCAACGTCACTCTAAAGTTGGGGTTGCCCCGGCTTTTCACCAGATAGCTCACGTCGGTAAGCGCCTGGCCTTCCTTGGAAATGTGCGTGGTGAGCGACTCGCGATCCACGACCTGCGCCAGCGAATCGCCTTGCGCGAGCGGGCTCAGTGCAAGTTTCAAATTAAAAGGGCGCGCGGAATAGCGATAGGCCGCGAGCACGGGCTGGTCGAAAAAAAGACGGTATTCCGCCGGAACTTCACCGGGTTCCAGCGACAGCAGCCCAGAGGAAACGTCCACCGGCTTGACCTGGAATTGATACGCGCTGATGACGATGGTATGGCCGGACTCGGATTGCGCGTCAAGCGGGCGCGCGCCGGTGAATGCCAGCGTCTCGCCCTGCGTCTTGAACGGCCGTTCGTAGGCCGCCAGCAGCGTGTAAGCGCCCGAAACCGGCGTGTTCAACTGCACGATGAAACCGTTCGTCGTTTTTTCCCAGTTGCGGATGTCCTTGCCGGTGAACTCGACATTGAAATATTCATCCGACAGCTCGACGCGGAACGCCGACACCGGCGCGCCGCTGATGACGTAATTCATCACGCTGCTGCCGTAGGCGATGCCCTCGCCGATGGAAAAAAGATGAAACACGTCCGCCTGCATCGTCTGCGGCAGGCGTTCGACGCGCATCGTCGCCGACCAGTTCGGCTCGCTCAAACGGAACGCCGACTGGAGGCCGGCAAGCGGCTTCGGGAAAAAGGCCGTCGCGATTTCCGTCAACGACTGCGTGCGCTCCGCCGTCAGCCGGAAGCCGCCGTCCGCCGACACGCCGACAAAACCGCGCACGGTTTTCGCCTTTGCCACTTCGATGCGCGGCAATGTCCAGTTCGTCTCGCCGAGCGACTGGTTGCGTTCCAGCCTAAGCTGGATTACTTGCCGGTCGGCAACCGGCTGGCCATAAACAATGCGCAGTTCCGCGCCGTCGTGCGCGGCATTTTCGCCGGTGAAGTAATCGCTCATGCCCGACGCCGTAAGTTTGGCGATGGCGTAGCCTTTCGGAATGTTCAGCAACAGCTCGCGCAACGGCGCATCGCGGATGTCGAGTTCGATCTCCGCGTCCACCGCGAGTTCGTTTTCGCCGAGATTGTAGGCCAGCACCTGTGACACGCCGATCTCCGGCAAGATTTGATCCGCCTGAATCTTGAGCGCAAAATCCGCGCTGGAAAACCGGTAGGCGAAACGCTGGCTGCCGGTCGCGCGAAAAATGTTCGCCTCCGGAAACTGCTCCGGCGAAATCTGCGACAGCCCGCTTGCCTGCGCCACTTCCAGCCGCACCGCACCTTCGTTCACGATGCGGAAAACGCCGGCAAAGCGCGTCGCGCCTTCGGGCTGCACCTGCATCGCATCCGCCGCCTGCGGGAAAGCGCCGAGCGGCGTCTGCATCTGAACAAAGATTGTGAACGCGTCCTTCTGCGGCTGGTTGAACTGCACGACCAGCCGGCGGTCGGTGGAGTTGGTGGCGGCCTCGACGTTCCACGACAATACCGCGTCGCCTTGCACGCGCGTGACCTCGCCGTCACCGTGCAGTTTCAGGACAAGCTTGCTCATCTCGCCCTGCATGATTTTGCCGTTGAACAAGTCCGCCTGCCGCATCAGGCCGGGGCTGACGCTAATCTGCGAAACCATTTCCGCCGCGTAAAAAAGTTTCCCCTCGACCTCCGGGCGCGACTGTTTCCACCCAAAATTCACCACGCCATCCACCGGCAGATAGCTGACGAAATTGGTGCCGCTGCGTTCCGGCCGCGCGGCGCTGGCGAACTGAAATTCCGTGTCCGCCGCCAGCCCGCGCAGCACGACCGGCTGCACCGCGCTCGTCGCGACGTGAAAATTCACCGCGCTCCAGCCGTTGCTTTGCATGACGGCGGCGTTGAAACGGACTTCAATCGGATAAATTCCGCTGCGGTCAAATTTTGCGACGAAGCGATTTTGGTCAACGCTCATCTGCCATTTCTGCAGCGCGTCCAGGCTGGTGAGCGCGACCGGGCCGGAAATCAATTCCAGCGAACCGCCCGCCGCATTTTCCACCCGCACATTGCCGGTGAGCGTGAACGCGGCAACGTCGCCACCCAAATCACCGACGAGCTTGAAATCCTGCAACGTGGCGGCGGCAGGCGACGCGCCCTTCATCGGCGCAGGCGTCGTCATGGTGCTGCACGAGGTGGCGAGGAATGCCAGAGCGCAAAGAAGCGTAGCAGCAATTTTTGTTTTCATAATTCAGTAAATTTATTTTCCTGAAAGGCTCTTCGCCTGGCGGATCATCCATTCCAATTTTTTCGGGCGCTGGTCGGCGCCGTAAATTTCCGGCACGCCGCTCAAAACTTTCAGCAAATCATCCGGCGAAACTTCCTGCGCGAACGGACTCGCCGCCAGCCATTCGGAAAACGCGCTCGACGTCGCCGCGAGCCGCATCGCGGCGCTGGATTGTTCGAGCGCAACCGCGTTGCCGGCGTATGGCACGTCCCATGAATGTTCCTGAACATCCTCCGTGCCGGGAATTTTGTAGCGCACAAAAACCGTCGCCACCGGGCCGATGCCGTCCGGCTTCGTCTCGACGGTGTAAAGCGCGTTGCCCGCCTCCTGCGCGGCGATTTCGGCGGCGAGCACCGAGTTGTCGCGGAACTGTTCCTTGGTCAGCTGATGTTTCGCGTAGCCGATCTGCCGCCAGGAAACTACGCGCTGCGGATTAAATTCCACCTGCACCTTCACGTCCTGCGCGGCCACCTGCAACGCGCCCGCGAGCTTCGCGGCAAATTCCGTTCCGGCTTCCTCCGGCGAATTGATGAAGGCATAACGCCCGTCGCCATTGCCCGAAAGCTCCGCGAGCATGTCGTCGTTAAAATCTTCCCAGCCGATGCCGAAGCAGTCGAGCGCGATGCCCTGCTTGCGCTGCGCCTCGACTTTTTGCTTGAGCGACGCCGCGTCCACGTTGCCAAGATTCGCCGCGCCGTCAGTGAGCAGCACCACGCGGTTGATGCCGCTGGCGAGGTAATGCCGCCGCGCCGTTTCATAGGCGAGCCGCATGGCTTCTTCGAGATTCGTGCCGCCTTCCGGCGTGATGCCGCCGACTTGTGACAGCGTTTCGCCGGCCTTGTCGCCGGCCACGCCGTCCGCCCACAGCCGTGCCGTGCGCGCGAAGGTGACGACGCTGATGGTGTCCTGCGGATGCAATTGCGTGGCCAGCACGCGCATCGCCTCGCGGATGATGGCCACGCGGTCGGCGCGTTCCATCGAACCGGAAGTGTCGAGCAGCAAAACCAAATTCAGCGGCCGATCGGCCGCGCGCCCCGCCGCCGCCGTCTTGATGGAAAAGCGCAGCAGATCTCGATTTTGCGCAAACGGATCGCGCGCGCGTTCCGACGTGAACGCCACCGGCTTTCCCGCCGTAGCTTCCGGGTCGCGATAATCAAACGCGTTGATGAATTCCTCGCTGCGGATGGACGCCGCGTCCGGCAGCCGGCCATTTTCCAGGCTCGCCGCCGCGAGCTTGAACGACACGTCGCTGACGTTGAGCGAGAAGGTGGAAAAACTATTTTCGCTCGTCTGGATTTCCGGCTGCGGAATCGGCACGGGCAACGAAGTTTTTTGAACAGGCCGGTCTTCTTCCAATCGCTTCAGCGACCGGAGTTGTGTTTGCCGTCCTGATTCAAACACCACATTGTTCGTTGTCAAAAGATAACGGAATCCATTTGCATCATCTTTAGTGAGGCCGTTGTAAAATTTGCTACCGCTGACAGCACCTGCATCCGAAAAAGAATTCACCGCATTCATCACGATGACATTGGTCGTCTCAACCGCCATCGGAGCCAAAACAACACCTGCCTGCTTGAGACCCAATTTAAGTTCTCCACTGATGCTGTCAGCGGCAAGCTGGTCTTTGTCCGCTTGCACCGAACCCGCCGAACCCGCCGCGTGGCTCACGACGCTTTGCAGGCGCTGCTGGAACGACACGGAGTGTTGCACCATGGCCACCGCCGGTTGCGACTGGCCGACCTGATCGCCGCTTTCCTGTTTTGCGGGTTTGAGTTTTGCCATGGCGAGATTGAACTCGCCGTTTTTGCCGGATGCACCGGCGGCGGCGGTTTCCAAATCATCAACCGCCAGCGTGCCGCCGGTGACTGTGGTGGCGCCGGAATAATTATTGTTGCCGGCCAACGCCAGCGCGCCGCTGCCGGATTTCGGCAACTCCTTCGTGGTTTCTGAAGAAACGACCGGCGAGCGGATGCTGCCGTCAAACGAACCGAAGTCAGCACTGGCGGACGCGCCGGATGGAGCGGGAGCCGTGATTACAGCCGGAGCATTGCCGGCGCGTTCGTTGAGGCCGAATAAATTGCCGCTCGCCGGCAGGTCGCCCATCACCGGCGTCTTGTTTGCGTCACTTCCGTTGCCGATGAAGCGATAATAACTTTTCCCGGCGACCGCCGGATTCTGCGCCGCAGCAACGCTGCCATCGGATTCATTGCTGTCTCCCGCAAGTTCGTTGCGGAGCTTGGCCAGCGGCTGTGATGGTGCGGCGTCGTTGGCCGCAAGCCCGTTTCCGACCGCGCCCGGAACAGCGCCAATCGGCGAGGCGATGGGCGAAATGGCGCTGATGCCAGCTTGATTATTTATTGCGCCACCACCGCCATATCCTCCGCCGCGAATGCCACCCGCGCCGGCAAACGCGTTGACGACCCCGACCGCCTCGCCGTTGTTCTGGACATATCGGTTTTTCTCGTCGCGCCGGTCACCGGATGAATCATGCGCGTGGGGTGTCGTGGCTAAGTTGTCTTCGACCACTCCGCCCGCCGACAGCGCGAAGGTTGCTGACGCTGGAGCCTGGGGCGCTGCCGGTGGTGGCGTTTGAGCCGTGCCAAGATTTCCATTCACCTTGCCGACGATGCTTTGCGAATACACGCCGCCATTTCTGGAATCCACCGGTGTGCCGGCAACCGTGTCCGCAACTTCCGCCTCGCCGGTTTGCGGCAGAACAATTTGTGCCGGCAGCGGCGCGAGGATGGGTTGTGGCGCAGGCGTGGCGGCGGCGGGCGGTGGATTGCCGTTCTTGAAATTTGCCTCGACAGATTCAAGGAGCTGTTCCGATCCGGCGGCCGGCGCAACTGTCAGCGCAACTTCAGCGGGCGCGGCGGACGCGCTGGCCGGCGGATTTTCCTCGGCCTGTATTTGCGCCTCCATAGCCTTCTGCCTTGCTTCGGCCAAAGCAGAAACGTGCTGCGCCTTTCTTTTGGCCGAGGCCAGCGCGGGCAGCAGCATCGCCGCCAGCACGGCCATGACGGCCACGAGCGCCAGCACGGTGACGAGGTGCGGAATTTCAATCCGCTTCAGCCAGAACAATTCCTTCGCCGCCTGCGGGCGCGGCGTCTGGAAATGCGCGAGCAGCTTTTTCCGGCGTTCGTCGGAAAGTTTCAGCGAAACATTTTCGCCGGACATTGCCGCCGGATTTTTTTCCGCCTCGCGCACGAGGACGATGGTCTGCGCGAGTTCGTCGTGCAGTTTTTTCAGCGCGGCGTCCTGCGAAATCGTGTAGCGCAGCAGTTGCGCCTCGTCGGCGGGCAGTTCGCCCAGCAGCAGCGCGGTGATGCGCGCCTCGATCTGTTCGCGGGATGGCTGGTCCGGGTTCATGGCACTTGGCGGAGAAACATCGAACATTCAACATTCAACGCCCAACATTCAGCGCTCCGCACACGCGGCGCGCACTTGGGCGTTGAGCGTTGAGTGTTGAATGTTGAATGTTTTTCTTTTCGATTCATGGCACAACTCCGGTCTTCGCCAATTCGACGGCGATGGTTTTCAGCGCGTGATGCAAAATGAAGCCGACGTTGCCGGCGGTCAGCCCGGTGCGTGCGGCGATGTCCTTGTAGGAAAGTTCGTCGTGAAATTTCAGCCGCACCAGCTCGCGGCTGCGCGCGTCGAGCGCCGCGAGGCTCAACCGCACCTGGCCGATGCCTTCGAGCCGGAGCATCTGTGCGTCCGGCAGCAGCGCGGAATCGGCGGGGTCGGCTGCGGGTGAATTTTCACCCTCAGAAAATTCTTCAAGCGAAACGGTCTTGCCCGCCGCGCGCCGCTGGTTGAGCGCGAGGTTGTGAACAGTGCGGTAAAGCCACGGGCGCGGCTTTTCCACCTGTTCAAACTGGGTGTGAAGTTTCATGAACGCTTCCTGAACCACGTCCTCCGCTAGCGCGGCTTCGCCAGTGTAGCGCAGCGCATAACCCAACAGCGGCGCCTCCAGAGCTGCAAACAGCTCTTCGATCGTTTCCCACCCGGGCGGCTCCACGCTGGTTTCTTCTGGTCGCATCACGGCCAATCTTGGTGAATCACCCGATTCAAGCTGGAAGCAGACAAACTTCCAATCCCAAAGGACATCATGTTCACAGGTTATGACACACGAGTTGGTGGTTTATTAGCAGAAATCTGCAAGCTGGAAAAACTTGTTATGCCCGAAACAACCCCATTGTATTTCCAATCAAATGAGGTGTTGTAGAATTATTTTTTCGTCCTTAAGCAAATGTGGCGGCCAACTCTTTTTGTAGTCCAGTATGTGGAAGATGGCGAGGATTGCTGTAAATGTTCACCGTAGACTGCCATGTGCGCGTTCCCATTTTGGGGTCGGCGTGTGTGATATATGCCTTGCCCAATTGCATATTCAGGGCTGGAACTTGTCGTGCCTGATTTTCGGCATCCAAGAGCCTTTGTGCCTCTTCTGGATTGCTAGTGCCAAGGCAGCGCTGTTCGCGCGTTGCATTGTTTTGAATGTAAAAGTTCTGACGGCCTTTGCGTCGGAACATCCGATATGCTTTTTTCATGGTTTTAGTCATGTAATAAGCATACGAACTACTTGCGAAGTCGCGTTAGCGAGCAGTTGGCGAGTCAATCAGAAGTCAGTGCGAATCGTTGCGGAGTAGCGCAAAAACTCTTTTTTTGCTGACTTTTTTTGCTGACATTCACCATCAATCTGCCCCACCCGCCTTTCAAAATCCCTTGAAAATCCAAGGTTTTGAAGATGGCTCCAGAGGAAGGGCTCGAACATTTATCCCCGCGTTTGCAGTTCAAATATAGCTGATTTCATTGGCTATTCAAGCTAATTCGGCTTAATCCAACCATACCGTTTTTAACTCGTTTGGTGTCCGTTTTGGTGTCCGTTGGTGTCCGCAAAATGAGAACATTCATGCGCGTTGCATCGCGGATTTGCCTGAACGGTCTGATTCGCCCGGCGTAGAAAACCGTCCCGTGTTTTCCGATTTACGGGCGTTCTTGAATTTCCAATGTTCACTTACCGCGTCGGTGAAACGGGCCAGCCATTTTATGTCGTGCTTCAGTTCTTGAAGGGTGTCGTAAGCAAAAAACTTCGTGGCGTTGTCCGCCGGATGCCCTAACGGTTTGAGCAATCCATTGGAAACTAAAATCGGAATGTCGTGCGCGGCGCAGCGCAAAATCCACGCCGCTTCCTCCACGGTCACGCGCGCCGGCTTCTCCCTCAAATTCAGAAATTTTTCACGTTCCTGATCCATACTTCAAATGCCGATACCGCGGGACTGGCGCACGGACTGCGTTTGCACCTGTTTAATCACTTCCGTGCCTTCGGCAACGCTGTCGCATCGCTCTGAAAGGGCGCGAATGACTTTGCCTGGATGGTCGTCGGGAAATTGTTCCCAAACAATTTTCTGCGCTTTGACCTCGGCGTTACGCGCCATGAATCGCAGCGTGTGCCGCATTTGTCCCATGTATTCGGTCGCCACCTCGCGGGCGCCATTTCCTTTCAGCAAAATCTCGGTGTCACCGTGGGCTTGCGTGTAGGGGGAAGCCACAAGCCGTTGAATCACCGCCCATTCGTCGCCGTCCGCCTTGCGGCAAAGCAAAATTTCAGTTCGGAAAAGTTTGAGCAACTGCGCGTGCGCGTTCCATTCACCTTCCGGCGTGGTGACGGAGGCAAAAGCCTTTGGCACGGGTCGTTCCCATTGGACGTGTTCCAACCGGCTCAACGCCTCGCGCACGGGTCTCATGGTTGCAAGATCGCCCTCAATCGTCGGGAAGGCGGCGTTGTAGGCGGCCAGTTGTCCGTCAGTCAGTCGCGCATCGCTGCCCGGCACTTCGTGTAGTGGATTTCCTTCGCGCTTCTCCATGCCGTTAATCCTTTTTCAACAGCCGGTTCAGTTCCTCGTTGGCAATGACAAATTCGCCCGACTGGGAGAGTCCGGCCTGCACACGCTCGCGTTGAATGAGTGTGCAAAGTGCATAGGCGTCGAGACCAAGCCTGCGGGCGGCTCTCGGAATTGAAATTGAATCCGCCTCACCCAACCTGCCGGTCAAAATTGCATCTGGCTCGCTGTCCATAATTCAAATCAAATAGCCCAAAATTTTCGTTTGTCCAGTGATAAAAGGAGCGTCACTTTCCCGCGCGCTGTTCCTAAAAACAAGGTCTTGGCGGCGGCATCACAACTTCGGCGTCGGGATGTGCAGCGCACCGCGCCTCGACCTGATGGCCTTTTCCGTGCGGTGGAATTTTTCAGCGAGCACCGTGTCTGGCATGGTGCCCAGCAAGCGCAATTCCGCAGTCGTCCAAGGGCGGTGTGCGGGATTGTTCCAAGCATGGTTCATGGGTGTTGCAAATGGTCAACCAACCCGTCGTCGTCAAAACCTGAAACATTCTTCCGGCAAACAATCCTCGGCGCGCAATCCTTAAGAGCCAAGTCCCTGTCTGGCTTGTGCTCGTCAACGGTGGAGCCGCAAACCGAACCACCGGCGCGCAGCGCCTTTGTCTATTGCGGACGACCTTGATGAGCACAAGCCAGACATACAATCGGACGAAGGCGAGCGCGCCGGAATCTACCCTGTGCAGATGCACCATCCTTGTGAACAACCATTTTCATATTTGTATTTGCAGACCAGAGAACTTTTGACACCTTGCCCGGCGACTTATTATCAAAACCCGATTTACGCGCACACCAAATGAGCGGAGCCGTTAATTATGCGCTGGGACTGTGACGAGCGTTGACGGTTTATCTGGCCGACGGCCGGGTGAGGCTGTCCGCAAATCTTCGCACCAGCCTTCGGCGAGGGATTTGGTGAAATGGAAGATTTCTTAATCAGCCAACGAAGCGGTGGCAATAATCTCGCCGGCTGCTGCTGCTGAAACTTTTCAAGAATAAATTTATGGAACACAAAAGGCCAAAATAGCAAATAATTCGCAGAAACGAAGTCACGTCAATAAATTTATGATTTTATTTGCTGCTTGATTGGCGCCGTCAAATTTTAGAAGAGAGTTTACACGAGCGTGAAGACTTGAGCGGGACGTTTGCAAAGCATCGTTTACCGCCGCTGAAAGATTAGGCACATTCAAATCATCTGGTTTTATTGTCCGCAGCAAACCGAGTTGTGCGAACGCCAAAGCTCGCAGAAGTTGTTCGGACCGTGGCTTTGTTCGAGGGACACAAACAACTGGCACCCCTTGGGAAAGACTTTCCGCCAGGGTGTTATAGCCTCCCATGCAGACAATCGCATCAATTGTTGAAAAACTCTTTGAAAGGCTGGGGCTGAATCGCCGGAGCGTTACTCCATTTTTTGCGGCGAGTTGGTGCAGGCTGTGGCAGTCTTGAGCAGAGATCAAGGGGCCAGCTATGACGGAGCCACGCCACCTCACATTTTTAGCAGATTCGACAAATGTCTTTAAAAGATTAAACCCGTCTTCGCCCCCGCCAACTGTCGCCAAGACCGATAGGCGGTTATCGCACCTTTCTTCAGCCAACTCCAAAAAACAATCGGATGCTGCATCGCCATCTGACGGGTTCACCACATATCCGCAAAATTTTGTGCGTTCGCTCAAATTTGCCTGAAATTGATACTCTTTGATCGGATCAAAAATTGACTGGATCCCATAAATCAAAATACGGTCAAAATATTCGGCGATGCGTTGCTGGGTGCGGCTCGGCAACAATTCCCT
>Ga0302278_10000760_pt1 | contig 40775 bp, 40 predicted proteins | sample III_Bog_N3_2_FD_194543 | JGI IMG/M metagenome (GOLD analysis project Ga0302278, IMG submission 194543) | Peat permafrost microbial communities from Stordalen Mire near Abisko, Sweden - III_Bog_N3_2 | ecosystem: Environmental > Terrestrial > Soil > Wetlands > Peat | place: Sweden: Abisko...
GGCCTCGAGGCGTAGGGAGTCGGGGCCGAAGATGGGGACTACGCAGTCGAAGTCGCGGGCGAAGCGGGCTCGGGCGAGGAGGCTGTCGACCAAAGCGAGGACGCGGGCGCCGTCGACGAGGGACTGGGCGTAGATGCCGACCTGGCGGGTGAGGGCTACGAAGATGCGATGGATTTCGGCCTGTTCCTCTTCAAGGAGTCGGACGAGCTCGTTGTTCTGCTCGATGGTTTCGAGGGGCTCGACGAAGACGGTTTGGCCGGAAGAGCTGGCGCCGTGGACGACGCCGGAGACGCGGCGTTTGAGTTCGGCGCGGACGGGGATGACAAAACGGTCGCCGCGGATGGTGATGACGTCGTCCTGGGTGGAGCCGTCAGAGGAGAGCTTGCGGAGGGCGGCGCGGAGGGATTCTTCAATGACGCGCTGCTGACGCTCCTGATCGCGGCGGATGCGGTGGAGTTCGGGGGAGGCGTTGTCAGCGAGGGAGCCGTCAGGCTGGATGGTGCGCTCGATGGTTTCTGCGAGGGGACGGAGAGGAGTGGTGAGAGTGGCGGAGCGCTGGGAGAGGCCGGGGAGTTTGCCGGCTAGGCGGGCGGGAGGCGACTGGAGCAGGGATTGCCAGGAAGCTACGTCGTTGGCGAGGCGGGCGACGGATTGGAACTCTGAGGCTTCGAGGGCTGCGCCGGGGATGCGGGCTTTGTCGGCGACTTGAGTGGGGTCAAAGAGGCCGCCGAGGGGGATGGAGATCTGTTCGCTGAGAAGCAGGCGGAGCTCGGCAACGAGCTGGTGCTGGTCGGCTATCCAGGCTTCGTCGGATGAGGGCCAGAGAGCGAGGATGGCCTGGCGGCCGATGGCGGAACTGGCGAATCCGCCGACTAATGCAAGCAGATGGTCCCACTCGAGGGCGGCGGAATCAGCGTGTTCGATGGGGGACGGAATGGGATCGAGCAAGGGCATGCGCAACCCTTATCTTAACGGGCGGGCGGATGGGTTGCTTGGATCCAGGAGACAGGGTCGCTAAGAGGGGGTGCTGGTGGAAGGAGTGGAGCTGGGCGCGGATGGGGTGCTGGACGACGGAGCGGCGGCTGGGGTGGATGGGGAGGAGTCGCTGGTGGATGACGGAGCAGGCTTGTCGGAGGATTTTTCGGTGGACTTCGTTGCGTCGGATTTTGAATCGGACGAGGAATCGCTGGAGCTGGAATCGGAGCTGCCTGAGCTCTTGGGGGCGTAGTCGTTGATGTACCAGCCGGCCCCTTTGAAGTTCAGACCTGGAGCGGTGAGCACGCGTGCGAGCGCGCCGCCACATTTGGGGCAGACGGTCTCCGGCTCGGCGGAAAAGCTTTGGATCCTTTCAAACTTGTGACCGCAGGCGGTGCAGCGGTAGGGGTATAGGGGCAAGGGGGCGGGCCTCTCCAGCGGGGAATCTTCTGCTTCTTCTATTGTATCGGCGTGCGGCGTGAGAGTGAATACGGAGCCCGCTGTTTCCGTTTCTTTCTCTGAAGATCCGGCGACTGCACGGTGCGATCGTTTCCCACCCATTTCGCGATAAAGCGCGCGAAATGGATGGGGCACGGTGCCTTTATTTAATTGCCGGTTCGGTAATGCATGCCTACTTTGCCATGAAGCTGACTGATGCGGACTTGTTTTCCCATGCGAGGGTGATGGTGCCCTTGCCGCCGCCAAGATCGGTGATGGTGTACTTGAGATCTTCAACAAGGGCGGGGGTAGTTTTGGTATCCATGGGGGTGGTGCCGAGGTTCTTGGCGGCGTCGTAGGTGCGCCCCCACTGGCCGAATTGCTTATTTACGACGAGGACCCAGTGGTTGGCGTCGGAGATGTTGACCCAGAGGCTGTATTCGCCCTTGGGCACATCGAGGGTGCCGATAGTGAGGTCGGCGTCAGTGTGGAGGACGGTGGCGGCGTTGGCTCCGGCGCGCCAGATGGGATAACTGGGGTCCTGGCCGATGAGGCCGTCTTTGGCGAAGATGTGGTCGCCGCGGCCGTTGACGCGGGGGGAGCTGTAGGCGATTGAGATGGTCTTGCCGGCGATGGTGGCGGTCGCGGTGGCTGGGGGGCTCTTGGGTGGGGGCTTGGGAGCCGGGGTCTGGGCGGCGACGAAGGTGGAGGCGGCGAGAACGGCTGTGCAACAACCTATGAGCAAGCGCTTCATGGGGGGTTTCTCCTCGGGGACGTTCATGACTAGCGTTGGTTCGACGTCCCTGACGGGATGATTGTCGCACAAAGGCAGGGTTCAGGGGTCAGGGGTCAGGGGTCAGAAATGCAGGGAGGAAGGAGGAGGGAGAAGAGCTATCCGATTGAGAACAGGATTTGATTGCGAGCTGGCTGGTATCATTCGGCATTGCATGCAGCAGACTTTTGGACAAGGTTCGAGCGGGGCGAGATTTCGCGCGGCGGTGCGCGAGGAGCGGCCGTTGCAGGTGGTGGGAGCGATCAATGCGTACACGGCGCGGCTTGCCGAGGCGGCAGGGTTCAAGGCGATTTATTTGTCGGGCGGGGGGGTGGCGGCGAACTCGCTGGGGGTGCCGGACCTGGGTATCAGCACCATGGAAGACGTGTTGACCGACGTCAGGCGGATTACGGACGCGACGGGGCTGCCGCTGTTGGTGGACATCGATACGGGATGGGGTGGGGCGTTCAATATAGCGCGGACGATCAAGCAGATGACGAAGGCTGGTGCGGCGGCAGTACACATGGAAGACCAGGTGGGGCAGAAGCGCTGCGGGCACAGGCCGGGGAAGGAACTGGTGCCAACGGCGGAGATGGTGGACCGGGTGAAGGCCGCGGTGGATGCGCGGACGGACGAGAGTTTCGTAATCATGGCGCGGACGGATGCGCTGGCCGGCGAGGGGCTTGAATCAGCGATTGCCCGGGCGCAGGCGTATGTCGAGGCGGGCGCGGACATGATTTTTGCCGAGGCGGTGACGGAGCTGGGGCAGTATGGGGCGTTCAAAAAGGCTGTGGGCGTGCCGGTGCTGGCGAATATTACCGAGTTTGGGAAGACGCCGCTGTGGACGCGCGAGGAGCTCAAGGGCGCGGGCGTGGACATTGTGCTCTATTGCTGCGCGGCTTACAGGGCGATGAATGCGGCGGCGCTGAAGGTGTATGAGGCGATTCGGAGCGAGGGGACGCAGCAGGGCGTGGTGGGACTGATGCAGACGCGCGAAGAGCTGTACCGGTATCTCGATTACCACGCGTTTGAGCGGAAGCTGGATGAGTTGTTTGCGAAGGGGAAGGGGTAGGGGGAACAAGGAGAAGATCCGATGACGACGGAATGGAAATGTCGGGCATGGTGGGCCGGATCGTTTGCGGCTATTGGATACTCGATGCCAACAGTCGTACAAGCGATCCCAATCACCTCCCGATTCTCGCCTCCCTTCGCAGTTCTTCGAATCCTCGTTCCGATCTTGAATATCACTGCCCAGTACCCCGTTGACCCTGACTGGCCCGCGATCCTGCTCTTCTTCGCTCCGATAAATGCTGTTCTTTACGGGGTGATGGGGCTCGTGATCGGTGAGGCCTTGTTCTTCGGACGGGGACGATGATTTGCAGGGGCTAAAGCCCATGTTCATTATGATGGTCTTACCGGCACGACTGAACAGCTTGCTGAAAAACTCAACCGAATGGTTTTGTAACAACGGCACGGCTTCAGCCGGGCCAATAAGGTCAGCAGAATGAATCGGGCTTTAGCCCCTGCTGACCCATCCTTCTCCGAATTCGCTTTTCGTTCGGACTTCTTCAGCAAGCTGTGAAGTCGTGCCCTGTTACAACGCAAGAGCAAAAGCAGGTCCTTCGGCTACGTTCAGGGTCAGGATGACAAGCTTGATTCTTGTGCGGGCGAGGACGCCCGCACGACAGCCGGTCTGGAGACCGGCGCTACATTTACCTTCTGGATTCGAGGAGTTTATGAGCGAAACGCCTGCGTTTAAACCGAAGAAGTCTGTGGCGCTGTCGGGCACGCCGGCGGGGAATACTGCCTTGTGCACGGTGGGGCACACGGGCAATGATCTGCACTATCGCGGATATGACATCAAGGACCTGGCGGCGCACTGCGAGTTTGAAGAGGTTGCGCACCTGCTGGTGCATGGGAAGCTGCCGAACCGGGCGGAGCTTGCGGCCTACAAGGCGAAGCTGAAGGGCTTGCGCGGGCTGCCCGCGGCGGTGAAGCAGGCGCTGGAGCTGTTGCCGGCGACTACGCATGCGATGGACGTGCTACGGACGGGTGTTTCGGTCCTGGGGTGCCTGGAGCCTGAGGCGCTGAGGCATGATGACGAAGGGGCGCGGGCGATTGCGGACCGATTGCTGGCGTGTCAGGTGTCGATGCTGTGCTACTGGTTGCATTATGCGCGGAGCGGGAAGCGGATTGAGGTGGAGGGCCAGGCTGCGAGCTCGCCGGATTCGATTGCGGGGCATTTTCTGGAGCTGCTGCATGGGGAGACGCCGAGCGAACTGTGGACGCGGGCGATGCAGACTTCGCTGATTCTCTATGCGGAGCACGAGTTTAATGCGTCGACGTTTACGGCGCGGGTGATTGCGGGGACGGGGTCGGACATGTACTCGGCGATTACGGGGGCGATTGGGGCGCTGAAGGGGCCGAAGCATGGGGGCGCGAACGAGGTGGCGCTGGAGATTCAGCGGCGGTATGCGACGCCGGATGAGGCGGAGGCGGATATTCGCGCGCGGGTGGCGGCGAAGGAAGTGATTATTGGGTTTGGGCATCCGGTGTATTCGATCAGCGATCCGCGGAGCGAGATTGTGAAGGGCGTGGCGCGGGAGCTGGCGGAGGCTGGTGGGGACACGCGGCTTTTCGATGTGGCGGAGCGGATTGAAAGCGTGATGATGGAGACGAAGCGGATGTTTCCGAATCTGGATTGGTTCAGCGCGGTGGCGTATGAAGAGATGGGGATTCCGATCGAGATGTTTACGCCGTTGTTTGTGATTGCTCGGACGGCGGGGTGGAGCGCACACGTGATTGAGCAGCGGCAGGATGGAAAGATTATTCGGCCGAGCGCGAATTATACGGGGCCGGAGAATCTTCTCTTCGTTGGGATCGGGGAGAGAGGGTAGCGGGTCAGCGGGTCAGCAAGTTGGCGAGTCAGCGGGTTGGCAGGTCAGTTGGCGTGATCTCTAGGATCCCAGGTCTCAAATGCGAGACCTGGGGCACCCGATCATTTTGGTTTGGTTGGGATGGGCGGTCGAGGTTCATGGTCTCCCACCCTAAACGCAAAGAACGCGTTTAGGATGGGGCACCCGGCCAAGCCAAAGATTACTTCAGTTGTGCATTTCGCGGAAGTTATAAGAGTATGCCTTCGGATTCAATCCCTTCGGAACCGGGCAACCATAATTTATCCGAAACATCTGAAACTCCCAGCGGGCGTGATCGGATGTAAATGCGGAATCCATCGGGGGGAGGACATCGCATATATTCTTTGGATCGATTCCTGAAGCTGCGCTGCCTTTAGAAAACAAAACATCGACGGACAAGTTTAATGTCTGCGGAATAATCTCAGTAGCTTCAATGAATGGCTTTTTTTGTCGGGAATTCTGCCAATCGAGTGGCGACGAAGACAATGCGTTGATCAAGCGGTCCATTTCGGACACAGATACGTAAACCTGCCGACCAGGTCCCCCTAAAGCAACGGTATTCATTCGAGGATCATCGGAACCGACGCTTCGAAAGATAAGTGGATCAATAAACTTGCCGGGAAAGTAAAAGAAACGAACAGCGGTCTCACTATCCGCCTTTGTCATAGCTAGTTTGTATCCTTTGACAGCGTTTGGGTTCTTAGCGCCGACTGCCAAAACAAGCAGAAAGAATGTCATACATCTCACGCAACCTAGGGCGCTCACTAGTATGCTCCTTTGTGAAGTTAATGGGATTGTTGAGCCTTCGTTCCATTTGAGGCGTTGATTGTACTAATCGCTTGGCTGACCTGTCCAGAGCTCACATATGTAGGTGGGGTGATGGTGACCTGCCCGTCTGTGACCGAAAACCCCTATGACGATTGGCTGGCCCATTGCGGAGGCGTTTATACAATCTCGGTCGCAAACGTTCTCGATGCGGACGATTACACGTTTCAATCCGGACTTGGCTGCGACGCAAGGTAAGATCGAGCCATATCTTGGAACGGAGATTTTGATTGTCGACGCACATCAGCAATGAGAGGCCGGCGCCGGATAAGGTGCTGGTAGATATCGCAGAGTACGCGCTGGGGTACGAGGTAAAGAGCGAGCTGGCGCTGAAGACGGCGCAGCACTGCCTGATGGATACGCTGGGGTGCGGGCTGGAGGCGCTGGAGTATCCGGCGTGCACGAAACTGCTGGGGCCGATTGTGCCGGGGACGGTGGTGCCCAATGGAGCGCGGGTTCCGGGGACGAGCTATGAACTCGATCCGGTGCAGGCGGCGTTCAACATTGGGGCGATGATACGGTGGCTGGACTTTAACGACACTTGGCTGGCGGCGGAGTGGGGGCACCCTTCGGACAATTTGGGCGGGATATTGGCGGTGGCGGACTGGTTGAGCCGGGTGGCGGTGGCCGAGGGGCGAGAGCCGCTAACGATGCGGCGGGTGCTGGAGGCGATGATCAAGGCGCACGAGATTCAGGGGTGCCTGGCGCTGGAGAACTCGTTTAACAAGGTGGGGCTGGACCATGTGGTGCTGGTGAAGGTGGCATCGACGGCGGTGGTGAGCTGGCTGCTGGGGCTGACGCGGGAGCAGACGATCAATGCGCTGAGCCTGGCGTGGGTGGATGGGCAGAGTTTGAGGACCTACAGGCACGCGCCAAACACGGGGAGCCGGAAGAGCTGGGCGGCGGGCGATGCGACGAGCCGGGCGGTGCGGCTGGCGCTGATGGCGAAGGCGGGGGAGATGGGATACCCGTCGGCGTTGAGCGCAAAGGTGTGGGGATTCTACGATGTGTCGTTTCGGGGGCAGGAGTTCCGGTTTCAGAGGCCGTATGGCGAATACGTGATGGAGAACGTGCTGTTCAAGGTGAGCTACCCGGCGGAGTTTCATGCGCAGACGGCTGTGGAAGCGGCGGTGGCGCTGAACAAAGAGCTGGCGGCGAGGGGGCTGACGGCGGCGGCGATCAAGAAGATCGAACTGCGGACGCATGAGGCGTGCCTGCGGATTATCGACAAGCGGGGGCCGCTGGCTAACCCGGCCGACAGGGACCATTGTGTGCAGTACATGATTGCGGTGCCGCTGCTGTTTGGGCGACTGACTGCGGCGGACTATGAGGATGCGCTGGCGCTGGACCCCAAGTGGGGCAAGCGGATCGATGGGCTGAGAGATATTACGGAGTGCAGCGAGGTGCCGCAGTTTACGCAGGATTATCACGACCCGGCGATGCGGTCGATTGCGAACTCGCTGCGGCTTGTGCTGGAGGACGGGTCGGAACTGGAGCGGACGGTAGAATTTCCGATTGGGCATCGGCGGCGGAGGGCGGAGGGGTTGCCGCTGCTGGTGGAGAAGTTCAGGACGAACCTGAAGAGGCGGTTTGCGGAGGAGCAGCAGGAGAGGATTCTGGAGGCGTCACTGGATCGGGGGCGGCTGGAGGGGATGGCGGTGAGCGAGTACGTGGACTTGTATCGGGCTTGAGCCGGGGTCGAGCGTCAGTCAACCATCAGACGGGGGCCGGGGTAATGGGGATTGGGATATACTCCGGTACGCAACAGCTATAGGCCATCAACAGGCCAACAAACGGGAGGAACAGGGTTATGCGTTTCAGGGCAATTTTGAAGATGGCGGCGGTGACGATGGCTGCCGCGGTGATGATGACGGTGGCAATGATCGGGTTTCCAGTGGGCGCGAATGCGCAGGCCAAGGACACGGTGCTGAAGCAGGCAGACATGGAAAAGCTGATGCCCGCAAGCGTGTTCTACAAGGGGCAGTCGGCAACGACGCAACTGAGGAACTCGGGGGGCGTAAAGTTTGCCGACGGCAGCTACCTGCTGACGACACTGGTGGACACTAGCGGTTATTCGACTGGGATTGCGGCGAAGTATCAGGCCTATTTCATCACGGAAGAGGCGATCAAGTTCGGCGGGCATAAGCTGGGAGCCGGCGTTTATGGGATCGGGTTCATCGATGGCGACAAGCTGGTGGTGACGGACGTGGGCGCGCACGACGTGTTGACGGTGAGCACGGAGACAGACGCGGCGCTCGCACGGCCTCGGCCATTGCAGGTGGTAGCTGCCGCAGGTGGCGGCTACAGGGTTTACGCAGGGCGGCGGTACGTGACGATCAGCCGGTAAGGCAAAGACACGGCTGCCGATAGAGAAAATGAACGGGGCGCGAGGCTGCGGAATGCGGCTTCGTGCCCGATTCTTTTTGGTGTGGGATCGATTTTGTTTTAAGCAGCAACTTGGGCGGCCCGGTTGAGCATCCAATGTGCAGATCGTCTAGAATAGTGGTCTGACCAGAAGGCGGGCCAAAGGCTCTGGCTCGATGAATCTCTAGCTGCTCCGGGAGGGACGCGAATGCCTCTGACACTCAACGTGAACAAAAAGGCAATGACGGTGGATGTTGAGCCGGATACGCCGCTGCTTTGGGTACTGCGCGACGTATTGCATTACTCGGGAACCAAGTACGGGTGCGGGATTGGGCTGTGCGGGGCGTGCACGGTAATGATCGGGGGCAAGGCGGTGCGCTCGTGTACGACGACCGTGGGCTCGGTAGGGAGCCAGGCGGTAACCACGATTGAAGGGCTTTCGCCGGACGAGCGGCACCCAGTGCAGTTGGCGTGGGAGGAGTTGGACGTCCCGCAGTGCGGCTACTGCCAGTCAGGACAGATCATGGCGGCGGCGGCGCTGCTGGAGCATACGCCGCATCCGACCGACGCGGAGATTGATGCGGCGATGAGCGGGAACCTTTGCCGCTGCGGGACTTACACGCGAATCAGGCAGGCGATTCACTCTGCTGCCGGCTCATACACCAATAAGTAGAAGGGAGGCTCGAATCATGCAACTCGATCGCAGATCGTTTCTTCAGTTGAGCGCTCTCGCCGGTGGCGGGCTCGCGCTGAATTTTCATCTTTCACCGCTTGCAAAGGCGCAGGGACCGGGTGGACCTCCACTGACGCCGCAGGCGTTCATTCACATTGGTCCGGATAGCGTGGTGACCATTATGGCGCGCGCCTCGGAGTCTGGCCAGGGCATGCGCAACATGTTCCCCATGCTGATTGCCGAGGAACTCGACGTGGAGTGGAAGGACGTTCGCGTACAGCAGGCGGAGCTGAACGAGAAGATTTATGGGCCGCAGTATTCGGGGGGATCGTCGAATACGCCAACTGGTTGGGATCCGATGCGGCGGGTGGGCGCAGCGGGACGGCAACTGCTGATTACGGCTGCCGCGCAGACATGGGGCGTACCGGAGGGTGAGTGCAGCACGACGCCGGGCAAGGTGCAACATTTGGGGAGTGGCAAGTCGGCTACTTATGGCGAGCTTGCGGAGAAGGCTGCCGCACTGCCCGCGCCTGCACTCAGCAGTGTGAAGCTGAAAGACCCGAAGGACTACCACATCATCGGGCACTCAGCGCCGAATGTGGATGCGCACGCAATTGTGACGGGCAAGCCGCTCTTTGGGATCGATGTGCAACTGCCGGGGATGCTTTACGCGAGCATTGAAAAAGCTCCGGTATTCGCGGGCAAGGTGAAGTCGGCGAATGTGGATGCGGTGAAAGCGCTGCCGGGTGTGAAGTATGTGCTGGTGATTGACGGCGGGATTACTCCGGCCGCCTTTACGCCGTGGGAACCGGGCATGGAGCCGGGGATCGCGATTGTCGCGGATAGCTGGTGGCACGCACAACAGGCGCGGAAGCAACTGAAGGTGGAGTGGGACCTGGGGCCCGCGGCAACGCAGAGCAGCGAGGGATTCAGGACGAAGGCCGCGGAGCTGTTGAAGGCTCCGCCGGCGACGACGGTGCGCAAGTATGGGGACGTAGACGCGGCGCTGAAGAGCGCGGCGAAGGTGGTGGAGGCTACTTACGAGTACCCGTTCATTGCACACGTGACGATGGAGCCTCAAGGCGCGACAGCGCATTGGAAGGACGGCAAGCTGGAGATGTGGTCGACCAGCACGCTGCCGGGCGACGGACGCGCACTGGTGGCGAAAACGCTGGGCATTCAGCAGAGCGATATCACGACGCACATGGTGCGGTCGGGCGGCAGCTTTGGCAGGCGGTTGCAGAACGACTGGCTGGTGGAGGCGGCTTGGATTGCAAAACGCGTGGATGCGCCGGTGAAGCTGCTGTGGTCGCGCGAGGATGACGTTGTGCACGATCCTTTCCGTCCGGGGGGAACGTTCAGCCTGAAGGGCGGCTTGGATGCGCAGGGCAAGCTGACGGCGTGGCGGCAGCACTTTGCGACGTTTGGAGATGAGAAGCACACGGCCTCAGGCGGTGGCATGGGACGGGATGCATATCCGGCTGGGTTTCCGCCGGTGTATGCGCTCTACACCTCGACGCAGCCATTGATGCTGCGGACTGGAGCGCTACGCGCGCCCGGAGACAACGCGTATTGCTGGGTTGGGCAGTCGTTCCTGGATGAGATGGCTCACGCGACGGGACGCGATCCGCTGGAGTTTCAGCTTGAGCTACTGAGCAACAAGAAGGCGCCGTGGAAATCGGACGGCGAAGACGCAGTGGGCGATCATGAGCCGACGGGGCCGGGAGTTCTAATTCCGGAGCGATTCAAGGGTGTGCTTCAGATGGCGGCCGAGAAGTCTGGGTGGGCGAACCGCAAGAAGACGCCGGGTCGCGGGATGGGGATTGCGGCGTGGTTCTGCCATCTGGGCTATGTGGCCGAGGTGGCGGACGTGAGCGTGGACTCGGCAGGCAAGGTGACCGTACACAAGGTGTGGGCGGTGACCGATATTGGAAGCCAGATCATCAACCCGGGGGCGGCGGAAAACCTGGTGCAGGGCGGCATTATGGAAGGGCTTGGCCACCTGGCGCAGGAGATCACGCTGGTGGATGGAAGGATCGTGCAGTCGAACTTCCAAAACCATCCGCTGATGCGCATGCGGCAGGTGCCGGAGATCGAATGCCACTGGCTGAAGACCGATTACTCTCCGACGGGTCTGGGCGAACCGACGCTGCCGCCTACTTTGCCGGCGGTGACGAACGCGATTTTCGCGGCGACAGGGAAGCGGATAAGGACGCTGCCGTTGAAGAGCAGTGGGTTTGGCTGGGCATGATTTTGCTTCCCTTGTGGCCTATCCCTTGCTCCCTTCGATGTCGCTGGTTGCTCTTTCGATCTGAGCGACCGGCTTCTGTGGTTCCGGTAGCTGAGGAGCAATGGGCTTCATCGTAATGTCAAATTTCCGAGGCTTGCAGATAATCTCATTTACGGAAAATCCGCGGCTGTCCTTTGCTAGAAACAGCCGCGTCGTTGATGCAGTTACCAACAGTGCCGTATCGCCGGTAGCGGCAATTACCTGCTCCCCGACATCGACATACCCGGCGTCCGTTGCCTGCAAGACAGCTTGTATAGCAAGTGGAATACTTCCCCCAAAAACCGCCAGGGCATTACGGATTAAAGCCATTTCACGGTTATGGGATTCAGCTCCAACAATGTCATCAAACGGAAGCCGGTTCGTGATAATTGGGATTTCGAATGCGACGAAGAATTTCCGTACCCTTTCTGTGATTTCGGGCATGAACACCGAATCGTCGGGATGTTTCCCCGCGTAATGCCGAGGGAAGGTGACGGCGATTATCTTCAGCTCCTCCGATTGCAATTGGCTGTGAGCGAGCATCGGCCCTTCACCCTCACGCGTCATGAAGACGATCTTCTTGGGTAAGAGAGCATCCTGGCTTTCGGTAGGCCGGAGAAAGGCCTTAATGCTCTTAATCACGAGAAGAAGGTTTTCCCTGCCTTCAGTTTCAAAGTATTGAACCTTGCGATGCCTTGTCATTGCCGGGGCTCCTCCCAGTCCTGAGGCTTACCCTCAAAATGGTTGTTGATACAGCGGATCGCATAGGTGAATATCGTCCCGCTAGAGTTCTTGAAATACTCAATCCTGCTATTAGGAGGATCATTCGGAAGATTATGCACGTGGCAACGCGATGAGATTGGCTGCCGGCGGGAATGATTGTCGATTCTCCAGATCAGTCTGCTGGTCCCTTTTTCGCGCAGGTCATATGAAAATGCGCGTTCGACAATTTCATCATCGTAGAAAAAGGCCGACTCCATTACAGTTAGGCAGAGGTTTTGCTGGATGTCAATTTCATCTCGCCAATAAAGAGCGTCTGGATCGAGTTCGGGAATTTCAATTTCGGAAGGGAAGCGGGGTCTGTTCTCTATATAAGGGCACGATAGTAAAGCTTTTTCAATAAGTTTCGCATACTTCTCGGCATTCACTATTCACCCCTGCCAGAAAGACTAAACCCGGGTTTGCCCCGGGTTCAGTAGACGTACAATCGTTCGGCCCAACGTGACTTGGTGCTTGGAATGTATCATCAAACTCTCGTTGAATCAACAGATCGCCGACCGTAGAAACAATGAAAGAGTATTCGAACCATTCTTGCCGACTCAGCTGGCTCTGCTTCAGACTTATCCAGTCCTCGCCCTCGTACCCGTACTTCTCAGCCATCGCGACGAGACGAGCGTGATATTCGTCCAAAGATGGGTGGGTAATCATAAATTCCATATTTGCCGCCTTCCTCCGAGATGCGTGATCAGCGCACCGTATTTTTTTCGACGTTGTGGGGGAACGTCGCTCCATGGCAGTTGGTATTCTGCCTTTTTGCGTCCGCCAACGAAGCCCTTCTAAGCTGATCGTTTACGTTTCGCAGTAGGCGACTTTTTGTCGCCCTGTGTACTGTACGAAATGCCAGCACGTTTAGATCCATCGACACATCTTCCCTATTAGAGCGCGTCAAAGGCAAGATTGTTGCACACTTTGGTACGCCTTTCGTAACTCTTTTGTGTGCCATTCCATGTAACCCCGTCGTAGACGCGGTCGTCAACAGAATTCTTGATTCATGTCAAGGTATCTGTCAAGCATCGATGCATCGCGATATATCAATACGATACGCGCTCACCTGTCACCGCGTATATAGTCCACCATTCGGTTGAGGCCAGGGCTAAAGCCCTGGCCAATGAGCGGCGCCCTTTCAAAACACCGACTCAGGGGGAGTTTTTCCAAGGACCTAGAAGCCGGAGCGAATTGCTGAGGATTGCGCCTGGGCAAGCTGAATGCGAGCGAGAAAGACCGGCTCGCTGTAGTGCTCGGCAACGAGCCGGGCTGCCTGGTCCCGGTCCAGATAGGGCTGCACCTGAGAGATCTTGATGCTGGCCTGCGATGCCATTTGAGCCGCGGCGGCTTTGCTGGAGATGGACTCGACGAGGGCAAAGATAGCGTTCACGATGGTGGCGACGCCGTTGATGGCGGCCAGGGCGTGGGTCTGGCTATTGGGGTTGACGATGCGCGCGGACTGAAGGAGAGCGGCGTTGACCTGCTGCTGGAAGGTGACGATCTGGCTTTGCAACTGGGCAAGCAGGCTGGCGGAGGGATTGGCGAGGTAGGCTTTGCACTGGGCGACGAGCAGATTGGTAGCTGCATCGAAGCTTGCGGTAGCGGCCAGGAAGATGGGTGCGTCGGCTGGCGCGAGCAGAGAAGCGGTGGAGTCGACGACGGCGACGGCGGTTTGCAGGGCGGGGGTCCAGTTGACGATATCCTGAGCGACCTGTTTTCCGGAGCACCCGGCGAGCGGGATGGAGCCGGAAACGAGGACGGCGCACAGCATGAGAGCGCCGAGTTTGGCGGTGTTGTTTGAGGTTGGGCTGGGGTCGGGGTCCTTGGCAAGCAGGCCAAGAAGGGCGGTGCCCAGGGCGCTGACCAGAGAGACGACTGTGCCCGTACCGGCAGAGCCGAGGGTGATGCCCTGTTGCGTGAGGACTCCGGCAATGGTAACGGCGGCGATGAGGAGGCCCGCGGCCGAGGTGCGTGGGTGAATCCAGATGTTCGAGATGAGGTTCATTGAGATTCTCCTTCAAAGCTGGTTGAGCGGCCCGCGCCGCGGGCTAGTTCCCGGCGAAGCGGTCGTCTGGAGGGGGTATCTCAACAAGAGTAGGGAAATTGCAGGGAATTCTGTGCAATCGCGAGGGAAGGTTGAGGACGCATGAAATCAAGGGTTTGAGGGCAGGAGGGCGCGGGCGGAGCTTGACAAGGGGGCGGGGCGCGGCGTGTGCAGGGTTTCCCTGGGAAGCCTGAGGCTAGAGTTGGTTGATTGGTTTCCGAAGAACAACCGCAGATCCTTCGACTGCGTTTGTCGCAAAGTACGCGCCAAACTTTGCTCAGGATGACAGTGGTTTTTCAGCGAAGCCCAGGCGCAAAACCCCAGACTGGGGCCTATCGGGGGACGTAGCGGCGGCCGCGGATTTCGTGCTGCCCGCTGACGACGCGTGCAATGGCCTCGGTGTAGGCGATGTGCTCTTCGGCGAGGATGCGCTGGGCAAGGGAGTGGGGGTCGTCGGAGTCGAGAACGGGGATGGAGCGCTGGAGGATGATGACGCCGTGGTCGAGGTGTTCGTCGACGAAGTGCACGGTGCAGCCGGCGACTTTGACGCCGTAGTCGAAGGCCTGCTGCTGGGCGTCGAGGCCGGGGAAGGCGGGCAAGAGCGATGGGTGGATGTTGAGGATGCGATTTGGGAAGGCGGCGATGAATGCGGGCGAGAGCAGGCGCATGTAGCCGGCGAGGCAGACGAGGTCGACGGCATGTTGGCGGAGGCATGCGACCAGGTCGGCGTCGTGGGCTTCGCGAGAGCGGCCTTTGGAGATGAGAGCGGCGGTGGGAAGGCCGAGGTCGCGGGCTGCGGCGAGGCCGGGAGCATCGGCGACGTTGGAGATGACGATGGCGATTTCGACGCCGGGGAGGCGGCCGGAGCGGATGGAGTCCGCGATGGCGAGGAAGTTGGAACCGCGGCCGGAGAGGAGGATGCCGAGGCGGGCGGGGCGCGGAGCTGATTGGTGAGCGGGCATGGGAGGTAGCGAGTGAGCGAGTCAGCAAGTCAGCGGGTGAGCGAACCGGCAAGCGCGGCTCGAAGGACCGGCGGTGTGGGGCTCAAGTGTATTGCACGCGGTGGTGATCGCCTTTGATTACGCGCCCAACGACGTAGAACTTTTCTTCGGCGCGGTCGAGGAGGTTTTTGGCTCGGGTGAACTTTTCTGCCGGGATGGCGGCGATGAGTCCGATACCCATGTTGAATGTGCGCAGCATCTCGGGCTCAGAGACCTGGCCGAGGGTGCGCAGATGTTCGAAGATGGGCAGCGAAGGCCAGGAGCCGATCTCGATTTGCGCGGCGCAGTTCTTGGGCAGGACACGGGGCAGGTTCTCAGTGATGCCGCCGCCGGTGATGTGGGCCATGCCAACGGTGACTCCGGCGGTGCAGAGCTTCTGGATGACGTGGAGATAGCTGCGGTGGGTTTTCATGAGGGCCGTGCCCGCCTTCTCTTTGATGGCGGTGACGTATTGGGTGGGCTTGTAGCCGGCGACCTCAAAGAGGAGCTTGCGGGCGAGCGAGTAGCCGTTGGTGTGGAGGCCGGTGGAGGGCAGTCCGATGAGGACGTCGCCGGGCTTGATTCCTTCGCCGGTGATCATCTTGTCGCGGTCGACAGCGCCAACGATGAAGCCGGCTAGATCGTACTCGCCGTCGGTGTAGAAGCCGGGCATCTGGGCGGTTTCGCCACCGATGAGGGCGACGGCGTTGGCGCGGCAGGCCTCGGCCATGCCGGTGATGACGCTCTCAGTGACCTCAGGGTCGAGGCGGCCGCTGGCGAAGTAGTCGAGGAAGAAGAGGGGCGTGGCACCCTGGACGGCGACGTCATTGACGCAATGGTTGACGAGGTCGGCGCCGACGGTGGTGTGCAGGCCCAGCTCGAAGGCGACTTTGAGCTTGGTGCCGACGCCGTCGGCTGAGCTGACGAGAACGGGGTTTTTGAAGCGTTGGAGATCAAGGCGGTAGAGAGCGCCGAAGCCGCCGATGCCGCCAAGGACATTGCGGTTGAAGGTCTTCTGGGCCAGGTACTTGATGCGCTCCTTGGTACGGTCCCCCGAGGAGATGTCGACGCCAGCGTCGGCGTAGGTGAGGGGTTTGGTTTTTGGCGCGGGCGGTTTAACTGGATTGGGCACGATGAAGGCCTTCTGCGAGTGGAGTGGCCGGGGCCAAGTGAGCCGGAAACCACGATTCTAGCAGGATTTTTGGGGGGGCTCAGTGCTGGCGATGAAACGGCGTTGCTGATCGGGCGTGGGAAGGGGGCAGGCGTCGAGGCGGCCCCAGATGCGATAGCGCCAGCGGGCAACGAGGCGGTAGACGGGATCGGCAAGGAAGGCGGGAACGAGGCTGAGGAGGACGGAGATGGCTGGCCAGGGAAAGCGCAGCTCGCGAAGAGCAGCAAGGACAGCTCGGGAGCGAACGAGGACCACGGGGTGGGTGGAGAAGGGCCGGCGAACGACGAGGACGGAGCCGGGAGCGCCGGAGGGCTCAGCGGGTTGAGGGTGGGCAGCGAGGAGGCAGGCGACAGCGGGGGCGTGGGAGGGGATGAAGCGGAGGCGGTCCTGGCGATCGCGGCGGATGAGCCATTGGACGGAGGCGTTGCAGAGGCCGCAGTAGCCGTCGTAGATGACGAGGAGGCGGTCGCCGAGTTGGGAGGCAAGATCGGCCGAAGCGGGTTGGGATGGGAGGGTCACTACCCAAAAGGATGCGGGCTGGGGGTGGAGCGATGCAAACGTAGGGGATTTGCAGGGGCTGAAGCCCAATCATTTTTCGGGGGCTATCGGCACGACTGAAGTCGTGCCCTGATACAAAACTTGCGGCGCGTTCGGCTGAATGTCGGGTCAACCTTTGCAAGGTTGACAAGCGTCATATGGGACGAAGCGGGCGAGATTCTATACTTACGTCACGATGAGCGAGAAGATTGCAGCACGAGCGGCAAGCAAGTCGAAGCAGCTTCAAGAGCGGGCAGCGCGGTATTTTCCGGGCGGTGTGAATTCGCCGGTACGGGCGTTCAGGGCCGTGGGCGGAGAGCCGCGGTTTGTGGAGCGGGCCGAGGGAGCCTGGGTGACGGATGCGGACGGGAACCGCTACGTGGACTACGTGGGGTCTTGGGGACCGATGATCCTGGGTCACGCGTTTGGGCCGGCTGTGGAGGCGATTGAGCGGGCGGCGCGGGGTTCGGCGAGCTTTGGGGCATCGACAGCAGCGGAGGCTGACCTGGCGGAGCTGGTGACGCAGTGCTATCCAGCAATGGAGATGATGCGGTTTGTGAGCTCGGGTACGGAGGCAACGATGTCGGCGATCCGGCTGGCGCGGGCGGCGACGAATCGCAAGATCATCATCAAGTTTGAGGGCTGCTACCACGGGCACTCGGACGGGCTGCTGGTGAAGGCGGGCTCTGGAGTGGCGACGTTTGGGATTCCGGGGTCGGCGGGGGTGCCGGAGGAGATTGCGGCCCTGACTCTGGCGATTCCTTACAACGATCTGGGCGCGGTGGAGCAGGCGTTCGCGGCGCACAAGGGAGCGGTGGCAGCGGTGATTCTGGAAGCGGTAGTGGGGAATGCGGGATGCATCGCGCCAGCAGAGGGATATCTGGCGGGGCTGCGGGCGCTGACGGCGCGAGAAGGCGCGCTGTTGATTGTGGATGAGGTTATGACCGGCTTTCGCGTGGCGCTGGGCGGGGCGGTGGAGCTATATGGATTGGACCCGGACCTTGTGACCCTGGGCAAGATTGTTGGCGGCGGGTTGCCGGTGGGTGTGTTTGGCGGAAAGCGGCGGTTCATGGAGATGCTTGCGCCGCTTGGGCCGGTGTACCAAGCGGGAACGCTGAGCGGGAATCCGCTGGCGATGGCGGCAGGGATTGCGACGGTGGGGTATTTGCAGGAACATGCGGCGGAGGTGTATGCGCGGCTGGATGCGACGGCGAAGGCGGTGGCTGAAGGCGTGAAGGCTGAGGCGGGGAAGGCCGGTGTGGCACTGACGCTGAACCGGGTGGGATCGATGTGGACGTGGTTTTTCACTGGGGGGCCGGTGAGGAACTACGAGGAGGCGGCGCGGTCGGATACCAAGGCGTTTGCGCGGTTCCATCGGGCGATGCTGGACCAGGGCGTGTGGCTGCCGCCGTCGCAGTTTGAGGCAGCGTTCCTGAGCACGGCGCATGGGGCGGAAGAGACGGAAGTGACCATTGGGGCGGCGAAGGCGGCGTTCGAGGTGGTTGCGGCTGGCTAGTATCTTGTGGCGTCGACCGGCTGGCATTGTTGAATCCCACCCTAGCCGCAAGGACAAAGACGCGGCAAGGGTGGGGCACCCGGCAGCAATCGAAGCGGGCTCAGGTCCACTCGTCGAGGGTGACAAAGCGGTGGGTGAACTTGTAGCGCTTGGCGAGCTGACTGACTGCGTTGACCGAGGGCCCACGATAAGCTGCGCGGTCTAGGTGGCTGCCATCGTGAAGAACGACGTTGGCGGCCGAGCCGGAGCGTTCTGCGCGATCGATGGAGCGGATGAGGTGGGCGGCGATTGAGTCGGCGGAGGGGTTGCTCCAATCGGAGGTCATTGCGTTCCAAAGTACGGGCGTCATACCGAGAGCGCGTGCTGTGCGGAGCACGATGGGCCTGCGGGCGCCAAAGGGCGGGCGGAAAAGACGGACAGGCTTGCCGGCGATCTGCTGGAGGGTGTCGCTGGTGCGAACGAGTTCCTGTTCGACGCGGCGGCTGCTGATAAGAGCGAGGTTGGGATGGCTCCAGGAGTGATTTCCGATAAGGTGGCCGGCGGCAACGATGCGGCGGACGAGCGCTGGCTCAGAAGCTGCGTGGTTACCGACCATGAAGAATGTGGCGCGAACGCCGTAGGTGGCGAGGACATCGAGAAGCCTGGGAGTCCAGGCGGGGTTGGGGCCATCGTCGAAAGTAAGGGCGAGCTCGCCGGGGTTGCGAGGCGCGATGAAGGAAGTGCCAAAGATGCGCGAGGCGGGCCAGAGAGCGGCGTAAGCACAACCGCCGGCAGCAAGGGCAAGGCCGGCAACAGCACCTAGTCCAGCCGAGATTTCCGTGCCTAGCTGCGGATCCATCGTCCTATTCAGTTTGCAGCGGTGAAGGAGCCAATCGCAAGGTAAAAGGGGGAAGAGGAGAGATCGGCGCGGAATGGTTTGAAAGAGCAAGAGGCCCCGATGACGGGGCCTCCTGGGTACTGCGTCGAGTTGAGGTTATCGAGCTCTAGTGGGCGGCTGGACCGGCTGGCCTGGCTGGGGCGGTGCGAGCAGGCGTGGGTGCGGCCGGAGGCTGCGGTGGCGGCGCAGGAACGCCCGACTTGACGTTGTAAGCCTCAATGACGGCCTTGGTGATGTCAGAATTCTGGCTGGCGTAGAGAACCACAGGAGCCTGTTGCTGGTTGCCACTGGCATCGATGACCAGGGTGTATCCCTGTTGTGTGGCGTAGGCGTTCATCACATCGATGACCTTGGTGGCGACCTTGTTGAAGGTGTCGTTCATCTCGCTGGTGAGGTCGTTTTGAGCGTCCTCAGCCATGCGCTGGACCTGCTTCTTCTTGTCGTCGATGACCTTTGCCTTGCTGGCGCGCTCAGAGTCACTGAGCTTGTCGGCGGAGGCCTGAAGCTGTTTCTCAAGGGAGTCAATCTCATCGGCCATGCCCCTGAGCTGAGTGCGCTTGGGCTCGTACTTTTTTTGCAGGTCGGCGAAGTCGCGCTGGAACTCGTTGGTCTGGCCGACGGCAGCCTGGAAGGCAATGACGGCAACTTTGGCGTTTGGGGCGGTGGCAACGGCGGTGGTGGCCGGAGCTTGAGCGGCGGCGCTCAGGGCAAAGCCCGAGGCCAGCGTGAGGAGACAAACAAACGAACGCTTCATGGTGTTCAAAAAACTCCTTCGGAGATTCCTGTTTTAACGGCATGGCTCGATGGTGAAGCCATGCGGGCGCCTCCTGAGCAAACCTAACGCCTTATCACACCCTGATTTGACGGGGTCCGCGCCGGAAAGGGCAGCGGTGAGATGAAAGACGCAACCGGAGACATCAGCAGGAACTAGCTGGATTATAAAGCATTCTCGATCCATATGTTGACCTTTCGATTACGTCGCAGGCGGCATTTTCTTGAGGGAAATGCCGCTCGGCTTCATGGTTTCCGATTAGACCTGGATCGAAAATGCTGCGGGGGCGGGGTAGGAGCGTCAAACCATTTAATCGTGAATTCCTGAGCCCGCAGGAGATGCGACGCGGGCGAGCTGATGGGCTCGCCCACGCTTAGAAGGTGGTTGAAACGGTGAGGCGGAAGGTCTTGCGGGGCTCACGGAAGAGGTATTGCGAGCCGTAGGCCTGGATAGCTTCCTGGTAGGTGTAGTCTCCAGCGCCACCGGGCGGGAAGAGATCGCGGGTGATGAGCTCGGCAGAGCAGCTCTGCTTGTTCTGGCCGAGGTTGACGTCGTTGCAGTACGGCCGCTCGTAGAGGCGGAGGGGGTTGTATGCGTAGTAGAGACGGAAAGGCGCATTGATGACCGGCATGATCACGGAGATCTCGGCTCCGGTTGACATGCGCGGCACGAAGTTGGTACCGGAGATGGGGCGAATATCCTTTTGGAAACCAACCAGGGTGCCGGGGATGCCACCCTGGCAGGCGCCGTTGTTGTAGACGGGGCAGCCGTAGAGAGGCGCGGTGAGGGATGCGAAGCCCTCCGGGCTCTGCTTGAGCTGGCCTTTGTCGAGAGCGACATCGATACCGAAGTCGTCAAAGAAGGCGAAGGTAACCGGTCCGGCGATGGGGATGCGGTATTCGGCGTTGGCGGTGAGGTTGGTGTCGCCACCGATGGAGGCGATGCCGTAAATGGGGAGCGGAATCTGTACGCACTGGTTGAGCTGCGGATTCGTGGGATCGCGCGGGACACACTGACCATCGGGGTTGGTGAGCTGGAAGTTGACGCGGTTGGGAACGTACCCGTAAGGGGTTGCGCCGCGGATGTCAAACCCGCGCAGTTCACCTTCACCGCCGGAGTAGTAGCGGTTGTTGGGGGGCGCTACATCGCCACCGAATCCACGCACATAGCCGACCTGGGCGCGAAGGCCAAGGACATTTCGCCCATTCTTGGAGGGGATCAGGTAGTGCATGGATCGGAAGCTCCTGTATGCAAACAGAGGCGTGATGTAACGGACGTTGCCGCCGATGCCGGCCACCTGGAAGACGGCCGAGTACTCTTTGCCTTCGCGGGGGCGCAGCGGATTGTTGATGGTGTTGTAGGTGTAGCTGAATGAGGCTGAGCTGTTGACGATGCCGGCCAGCGCGTTACTGCCCTGAATGCCGGAGCGGAAGCTGATGGTCTGGAAGAAGGTAGACGAGGCCTGGCTGAATGCAGTGATGGTGGACTTATTGAGCGAGTAGGTCATGCCGACGCGCTGGAATGCATGGCGGCGCAGGGGGTAGCTGACCGAGAAGTTGAAGCCTGTGGAAGCCTGATTGTAGTTCTGTGTGAGCGACTGCTGCGCCGCCGACAGATTGACAGACTGTCCGGTAGTGGACTGGTAGTTCTTGGCGGCGTTGAAGTCCTGCTTGGAGCTGAAGACCTGGAAGCCGATGTTGAGCGGACGGTTGCGGACGTAGGGCTGCGTGAAGCCAAAGAGGAAGGTGCGGGCGACGTTGCCGAGGTTGCCTTGTACGCTGAGGGTTTCGCCAAGTCCGAGGAAGTTGTTGGTCTGGTAGTTGACGCCAAGGAAAGCGCCGGAGAGGCCGCTGACGCCGCCGTTCAGGCCGATGGAGTTCTTGCCCTTCTCTTTGACCTTGAGGAGGAGCTCAACGGTGCCGGCCTCGGCATCCTGATGGGCTTCGGAGTCCTGGTCGACCTTGAGAGGCTCGAAGTACTCGAGCTGGTTGAGTCGGAGGAGGCTGTATTCCCAGAGTTGCGAGTTGTAGACCGAACCTTCGTCGAGCAAGAGCTCGCGGCGGATAACCTTGTCGCGGGTGATGGTGTTTCCCTGGAACTCGATGCGGGATACGTAAAAGGGCTTGCCCTCGTCGATGTCGATGTCGAGCGAGACGGTCTTCTTTGCGTCGTCGAAGGTGGGCTTGGGGATTGCGCCGAAGTTGATGTAGCCCGCTCCGCCGTAAGCCTTCTTCAAGTTTTCCAGGCCCTTTGCCATTAGAGTGGCATTGAACCAGTCGCCGTCTTTAACGGCAAACTGAGCGCGGAGGGCCTTTGTATTTTTGAGGGCCTTGTTCCCGGTGAAGGTAATGCTGCCGAGGCGATAGCGGTCGCCTTCCTCAACAGGCATGAGGATGTCGATGCGCTTTCCCGTGTTGGGGCGGAAGGTGAACCAGTTGAGACCGCCTTCATCGCGGACCTGGGTGCGAGGCTCTTCGATCGCGGTGTTGTAGTAGCCTTTGTCGCGGTAGGCCTGGCGGACGCGCTCGGTGTCTTCTTCGAGCTTGGAGGCGTCAAAGGTCTGCGCGAAGAGGTCTTCAAAGATGATGGAGTAAGGAATGCCGATCGGCTTGAGGTTCTTCATGGCACGGCGCAGCTCAATACTCTTGATGTGCTGATTGCCGACGAACTTGATTTGGCCAACTTTTACGGTGGGCCCTTCTTTGATGTTGAAGTTGACCTGGACGGAGGCCGGAGGAATGTCTTTGACATCGAGCTTGACAGTGGCGAACTGATGGCCGTGCTCTGACAGGAGCTGCTTGAGGACGGTAGTGGCGCGGAGGATTTTAGCCGGGTCGTACTGGCTTTCAACGGTGAGGCCGACCTTTTCTTTTTTGAAGCGGTCGAGGACATCGGACTGGGAGATAGCGTTGAGGCCCTTGTAGTTGATCTCTCGGATGGTGGGCTTTTCCTTGACGAAGATGTCGAGGATAATGCCCTTCTCAGTGTCTTCCCGCTCGATGCGGAGATTTTCGAAGTAGCCGGTGTTCCAGAGGGAGTTGAAGTCGCGCTCGATGGAGATTGGATCGTAGGTATCGCCGGGATGAGTAAACAGGCGGGCCAGCACGGTCTCTTTCGGAATGCGTCGGTTGCCGATCACGCGAATGGAGTCAATGGTCTCCGACTGCTGAGCAACGGCGAAGGCCGCGGAGGCCAGCGCCACAAGGGCGAGTAGAAAGAGGCGAGCAAATGGAAGTACGAGGCTGCGGTCGCGGCCCGAAAGGGCGTTGGTGGTGTGCCTGTTCTTCACCGTGCTTAAGCCCTCCGGCGAGCACAAGTGCTGGTGCGGTACATAGTTCGCCTTCATGATCGGCTTCACGGGAAAAATATCGACACCCTCATCAATTGCTGAAAAATCTGGACCTGCCCCGAAGAATCTGATTCTGCCTCGCGGAAATATTGATTTTACCACCCCAGCGACGAGGGCCTTTCGCCAGGGACTCCGGACAGAACTGTGAGCCGGAGGCCCGAAGTACCGGAGCAATTGGCGGCACGAAAGCCGCGTGATTCAAGCAAATTCGTTGCACCGCAACCGTGGTTGGTGAGCGGGCAGACATTGAGCTCCGACCGTAGAGTTCCGCGGCTTGAGACGAGGAAAACCCGTTACGAAGGGACCCATTATCCAGTCTAATGGACGCAAACGGGGTGGGGCCGGGTAGAGTTGGGTTCAAAGCCGGATGCATGGCGTTTAGACGCGTGGGGAGTGGACATGGCATCGTCAGGGACAGAGAGAAATGTGATGGGCAGCGAGGCGGCGAAGACTGTTTATGGATTCTCGGCTCCTCTTTTGAACGGGCAGACCGTGAATCTGGGTGAATTCAGGGGCAGGGTGCTGCTGATTGTGAACGCCGCGAGCCAATGCGGGTTAACACCGCAATATGCAGGGCTGGAGAAGCTCTACGAGAGTTACCGGGAGCGCGGACTGGAGGTGCTGGGCTTTCCGTGCAACCAGTTTGGTGGGCAGGAGCCGGGTAGCGAAGAGCAGATCGGGACATTCTGCGAGAAGAACTACGGGGTGAAGTTTCCGATGTTCGCGAAGATCGATGTGAACGGCCCGAATGCACACCCGCTCTATCAGTTCCTGAAAGAGGAGAAGCCCGGACTGTTCGGAATGGGAAGGATTTCGTGGAATTTCACCAAGTTTCTGGTGGACCGGCATGGCGCGGTAGTGAGACGGTTTGGATCGACGACGAAACCGGAATCGCTGGCAGGCCTGATCGAAGAGCTGCTGGCGCAACAATGAACGCTGCGGCAATCGGCCTGCTGTTATGTCGCGGAGCCGGGGCCGGTCTTGATCAAGAGCCGTGGGACGGTCAGGTACTTCAACGAGAGAGAGTAGATTCTTTGCACGAGCAAAGAGCGGCCGAATGAAGCGGGCCAGGCATTCGCGGATTACGATATTCTCTTTGCAGAATTTTTCCAGGCACTGGCCAGGCATGCGAGTTGAGTTCGGGCGGGCTAGCTCGCACCGCAACAGGAGGCATCAATGCGCCGCGATCTTCCCATGATGCTTCTGCGGGTAATGGTCGGGCTGATCTTCGTGACCGAAGGGGTTCTTAAGTTTGTTCGGCCGGAAGAGCTTGGGGTGGGGCGGTTTGCGGCGCTTGGACTGCCGTTTCCGCAGGTGCTGGCACCGCTGGTGGCAGTGATTGAGGTTGTGGGTGGGCTGGCGGTGGTGGTGGGTCTGTATGCCGGAGACGCCGCATTGGCACTTTTGGCCGTGATAGTGGTGGCTCTGGTTACGACGAAGTTGCCCATTCTGCTGGGGCGGCCGTTGGGTCCGTTTGCGCCGGCGAAGCTGGCACACTATGGATGGGGGAGCTTTCTGCATGAAGCGCGGGTGGATTTGTGCATGCTGCTTGGGACGTTGGCGGTGCTGCTTGACGCGGGGTTGAAGGTGGGCCGGCGGAGGCCGTGGTACCAGTCAAAAGGACTGTAGCGGGAGGCGACCCACCGGGGGTTCGCGGCCTGGAAGTACGGGTAAAGGCAAGGCTCGATAAAAGGGGCTTGATCGGATGGGTGACGGGAGCGGCCGGTCTTCTCTGGGAGAAAACGCGCTGGGGGAGATTGCCTTACTGTTTCTGCGGCTCGGGCTGACGGCGTTTGGAGGCCCCGCGGCGCACCTTGGGCTGATGGAGCGGGAAGCAGTGACGCGGCGGCGCTGGATGAGCCGCGAGAGCTTTCTTGACCTGGTGGGAGCCTGTAACCTGCTGCCCGGACCGACTTCAACAGAGGTAGCCATGTCATTGGGTTACACCCGCGGCCGCTGGCCGGGACTGGTGGTGGCGGGGGTGTGTTTTATAACGCCGGCCGCGCTGGCAACATTGGGGCTGGCATGGGCATATGTGAAATACGGGAGCCTTCCTCAGGCGCAGGGACTGCTGTATGGCGCAAAACCGGCGATGGTGGCACTGGTCGTACACGCCATTTTGAAGCTGGGCCGGGCGGCGCTGAAGACGGCATGGCTGCCGGTGGCAGGGATCGCGTGCCTGGCGGCCGCTCTGCTGGGCGCGCCTCCGCTTGCAGTGTTGCTGGCGGGCGGAGGCGTCACGCTGGGGGTGGCATGGGGACGGCGCAGGCGAAGCTCCGCGGTGGGACTGGCGCTGCTGCCGATGGGAGTGGGCGGGGGTGCGGCGAGCGCAGTGGGGTTGTTGCCGTTGGCCTTGGCTTTTCTGAAGCTGGGAGTGGTGGTGTTCGGGTCAGGCTATGTGCTGCTTGCTTTTCTTCAGGCGGATCTTGTTGACCGGCTGCACTGGGTGACGCAAGGGCAACTGCTCGACGCTGTAACGGCGGGCCAGATAACGCCGGGGCCGCTGTTTGCGTCGGCGACGTTTCTTGGCTACGTGATTGGTGGATGGGGCGGGGCGGCAGTAGCAACCCTGGCGATCTTTGTGCCGAGCTTTGTGCTGGCGGGAGCGGCGGCGATGCTTGCAGGGCGGGTCAGGAGATCGGCACTGGCGGGAGCGTTTCTGGATGGGGTGAACGTGGCGGCGGTGGCGGTGATGGCCTCGGTGGCGCTGACGCTGGGGCGGGCCGCGCTGGTGGATGGGTGGACTTTGGGTATCGGGATTGCGAGCTTCGGGTTGTTGATTGGGACGAAGGTTAACCCTGCATGGCTGATTCTGGGTGGTGCGGCTGTGGGGATGGCGGCACATGGGTTGCGTTGAAGGCGCGGGGCGGCGGATTGGGTTTGGGTGGCGAGCGGGCGTCAGTTCAATCGAAGCGATAGGCGCTGATGGCGGCGCCCATGGGCTCATCGTTGAAGACGCGGCGGCCGGGGAGCTCTGAGCCTGCACCGGCAGCGACAAGTAGCGGAATGAGATGTTCTTCACGCGGGTGGGCGTAGCGAGCGAAGGGAGCCTGCTCCCAGTGAGTGAGGAGCGCATCGCGTTGGGCGGCAGGGGACTCGACGGCGGAGGTTAACCAGGCGTCGAAGGCGCGGGCGCGGGCGGTGGTTCCGGGGTGGAAGTAGCCGCGGAGATTGTGGAAGGTCATGCCGCTGCCGACGATTAGAACGCCCTGATCGCGAAGGGGCGCAAGGGCGCGGCCGGCTTGGAGATGGAGAGCAGGATCGAGCGAGGAAGCGAGGGAAAGAGTGACGACCGAGATGGAGGGTTGAGGAAAGGCAACCTTGAGCGGAACAAAAACGCCGTGGTCGAATCCGCGGGTGGGATTGAGCGCGGAGGGAAGGCCAGCCTTGTGTAGGAGGCTTGCGACCTGGGCGGCGAGTTCGGGAGATCCGGGTGCGGGCCAGGTGAGGCGGTAGGTGTGCTCGGGGAAGCCGGAGTAATCAAAGATCAGTTCGGGCGTGGGCGCGGCGCTTGCGGTGAAGGCCGGCTCTTCCCAGTGGCCGCTGATGACGAGGATTGCTTTGGGTGGCGCGGAGAGCGACGCAGCGAGAGACTCGAGGAAGCGCTGGGTGGGATGCCAGGTATCGGGCGGACCCCAGGTCCAGTCCATGAAGAAGCATGGGCCGCCGCCGTGGGGAATGAAGAGGGCGGGCTGGCGATTGGGTTCGGTCATGGTTGGGTCCAGTTCGGTCCTCGGGGGGTCCGGCGGGTTTGAGGCCGGAGATATTTGTTTGAACAACTATTCGTTGGATGCGGGGAGGCCTGTTTGTGATTCAGGGACCCGGCGAGGGCTAGAACCCGGTTACACGATGGGGTCGGCCAGGAAGTAGACGTAGACGAGTAGGGCGACACCGACAAATCCAGGAATCAGGCCGACAAGCCATGGGGAACCGGTTGCGCTTCCTGCAACGACGCGTAGAAAGATGCAAAGGCCGGCACCAACCGCTGTGGTTATAAGTCCGCCAAGCTTCATGCCTTCGCGGGCGTTGATGCGCTTGATGCGGTCTTGTTCGCGAAGTAATTCGAATGCTTGCTTAGCGCCGTCGCCGGGCGCATCGGCAAACCTCTTGAGCATGTCGGCCCTGTAAAAGGCTTCGCGCTCTTTCCGGTTGCTGTCGACCCAATGCGTGACACCGGTGAATGTGAACACGATTGCGATGATTACCAGCGGGAAAAGGAAAATCATTGGACCACTCATCTCATCCTCCCTGGAAATTGGCTTGGGGATTGTTCCCTTTGCGATTGGTAGGACCGCAGGGATGCTGGAACGGTTGCATAATCTTTGCAAGGCCGATGGCGGGGACAAATTGCAACCGAATCGGGCAAGCAGCGGTCCCACATGAATTGAGGGGAACGAATCTCAGAGAATTGCCGCAACAAACACGCCGGTCAAAAGCAACGCCGCAGAAGACGCGGCCGATGTGGAGCGGGTGCTGGCTGGGGACGTGCGGGCGTTCGAGGGGATCGTGTGTCGGTGGCAGGGGCCGCTGGTGAACATGGCGTGGCGCTACTGCCGAGACCGGGGACGGGCCGAGGAGATGGCGCAGGAAGCATTCATCAAGGCGTGGCGGGGCTTGGCTAGCTGGAGGCGGGAGGGAAGCCTCTCAACGTGGCTGTTTGCGCTGGCCGCGAATGTGTATAGGAGTGAGTTGAAGCGGTTCCCGACGGAGACAGTGGCGATGGACGAGATTGCCGAGCCATCGAAGCCCGCAGCGCAACACTCCATGCTGGCTGAACAGATGAGCTCAGAGACGGTGAGGCGGGCGGTGCTGGCGTTGCCGGTGCGCTACCGGGAGCCGGTGGTTCTCTACTATTTTCACGAGATGGATTTGGGAGCGGCGGCGCGGACGGTTGGGCTGCCGGAGGGAACGATGAAGGCGCGGCTATCGCGGGCGCGGGAGTTGTTGAGAAGACGATTTCCGGGGCTGGAGGCGGAGTTGGATTCCCACCCTAGCGACAAAGACAACGACGTCGCGAGGGTGGGGCACCCAAGTTCGGCTGGCGGGGAGTTGATTCAATACACAGGAAAAGAGGCTTGAGGATGGACAGGAAAGAGATAGAAGCGGATGGAGTAGAGATGAGCGGGCTGGATGCGATGCTGGCGTCGGAAGAGGAAATTACGCCGTCTTCGGGGTTTCTTTCCGCGGTGATGGAGAGGGTGGAAGAAGAGGCGAGCGCGCCGCCGCCGATTCCCTTCCCGTGGATGCGGGCCCTGCCGGGAATTGCGGTTGTGGTTGGAGTCTTTGGCTGGATGGGGGTCGAGCTTGTGCGGGTCGGAGTTCCGGCGATAGGCCAGAGCTTGCCGGCTACGGTGCAGATACCGCCGGGGATGGTTCATCCGCTGGAACAGGTGGGATGGGTAGCGCTGGGGCTGGGGCTTTCGGCGGCTTCCTGGTTGCTTACGCGCAGGCTGGCGGGGCGAGGGGAGCTGCTGTAGGGCGAGTTTCGCCGAGGTGCTATTCGATAGCGAAGACGGCGTAGACGGTGGCCTCTTCGCGAATGGTTTGGGGGCGGATTTCGAGTTTGGGAAGCGGAACCGGCTGCCTACCGCCTATTGTCGATACCTCGGCGGAGTCGGTTGCCAACCCGCCTCCCATGCCCCGCATAACTTGCGCTATCGGAATGTGGTTGCTTGCATAGATCAGGGCACCAAGTTTGACGTTCAGACCCTCAGCCATTCGCTGGGCCACGGCTCGGGCTTTGACGAGTGAGGCCTCGGCAGCCTTGGCCTGCAGAGCCTTTCGATCGGAGTACTGCCACGCGATTTCTCCGGTCTTGTTGGCCCCTGCTCCGATTGCGGAGCGAATAATCTCGGCGGCTCTTGGGGCGGGAACTGAGACCTGCCAGGACTGGTTGAATGTAAATGCTGTCTCTTTGCGCTCCTCCGGAGTGATCTTGGGATCAAACTCGGTGGTTTTGGTCATTTCCTGACCGGTGCTTTCTATCTGTGCATCATCGACGCCCACCGCGCGCACCGCCTTAAGGATCGCCTGCGACAGGTTGCCTCCCTTGATGTAGGTCGATTGCGAGTCAGGGCCGTTGATCTCAAACCCCACTGTAATGGTGGCGATGTCGGCAATGGCTACGGCTTCGTCGGTGGTGCTGATCGCGATGGTTTTGTTTTGGCGGTTGATGTCGATGGTTTGCGATGAGGCGACGCTGACAATTGCAATGCTCGATGCAAGGAGGACGACCGATTTATAAGTTCGCGGCATGACTGGCCTCGTAAGAAACTTCGTCGGAAGGTTAGCACAATGCCGCGCCGAAAGAAGGCTTTTGCTAAGCGATAGTCCAATCTTCGGTTTTGAGGCCGTCGACGAAGGAGAAGACGCTGTCGTGGGTGACCAGAGTAAGGCCTTGCGACAACGCGTGCGCGGCGATCATCATGTCTTCAACGCTGAGCGGGAGGCCTTTGCGTTCCTGATGGGCGCGGAGTTGGCCGTAGTTTCGAGCGGCGGCGGAGTCCCATGGGAGGATCACAGTGTTGTCCAGGAAGGATTCCACAGATTCGCGTCTGCGGAGCGCGCCTGGATTCCTGGCAACGCCGTAGCGCAATTCAGCTTCTGTGACTGTTGAGACAGCCGTCGAGGGTGAGCCAACTCGGTCTAGCCTTTTTCGGACTTCATGCGGATTATCTGCGATGTAGTAGCTGACTGTGTTGGTGTCGAGCAGGTAGAGGGTTTCCATGGGTTAGAAGAGATCCAACTCACGAGGCATGCTCGTGTGGCGCTCGAAAAAGTCCTCTGGATAGTGGGCCCTGTCGAAAATCTTGAAAAGCTGCTCCCAGGTCAGATTCCTGGGGCGCGGGGGAAGCTTGGCGAATTCCGCTTCAGGTGCGTCATCGGGGATGGCGTCGTAAAGAGCGAACCACTCGTCGAAGCTAAGGGTGGGCTCGGACGGGAGGGGGGCAATCACGACCTCGCCGGTCGACGGGTTTTGCCGGATCGACACTTCAGTGCCCTCGAAGCGGAACTCTTTGGGCAGGCGAACGGCTTGACTGCGCCCGTTTTTGAAGAGCTTGGCGGTTTTGGGTGCGTCGGCGGAGGGGATCGGCTGCGGGACCTTCGGTTGGCTCGATGTGGGGTTCATGGGTACCTCCCGGCAAGGGTATATACCATAGTATATACCAATTCTGCCTGGACGCTATTGCACGGTGGTGTGCTTCGCGCCGAACTGGCGGAGTTTGGCGAGGGTGGCGGCGGCTTCGCCGGAGTCGATGGCTTCGGCGCCCATGGCGACGCCCTGCTTGAGGTCGTCGGCAAGGCCTGCGGCTACGAGTGCGGCGGCTGCGTTGAGCAGGACAATGTCTCGGCGCGGGCCGGGGATGCCGGTGAGGATGTCGTAGAGGTGGGCGGCGTTGGTGGCGACGTCACCGCCAGCAAATTGGTCGAGTGTGGCGAGGGGCAGGCCAGCCATTTCAGGGGTGACACGGGCGCCTTTCAGCGTGGGCGGCTGGCCGGGCTCGGTCTCTTCGACGCGGCAGACGACGGATTCGCCGGTGGTGGTGAGCTCGTCGATGCCATCGGTTCCGTGGACGACGAAGGCTCTGCGAGCGTCGAGGGCTGCGAGGGTGCGTGCGACGAGGAGAACGCGGCTGGGAGCGAGGACGCCGATGACCTGGTTGCGTGCGCCGGCGGGGTTGGTGAGGGGGCCACAGAGGTTGAAGATAGTGCGGAAGCCGAGGGCGCGGCGGAGCGGGCCGAGGACCTTCATGGCGGGGTGGTAGAGGGGGGCATATAGAAACATGAAGTTGGTGGCGCGGAGGCATTCGGCGGCGAGTTCCGGGGAGAGGTCGATGGGGACGCCGAGGGCTTCGAGGACATCGGCGGCTCCGCAACGGGAGGTGACGGCGCGGTTGCCGTGCTTGGCGACCTTGGCTCCGGCGGCTGCCGCGATGAGCGCTGCACCGGAGGAGATGTTAAAGGTGAGCGGACCGCCTCCGCCGGTGCCAACGATATCGACGAGCTGGGCGCGCTCGTCGTCGTCGAGGGGCACATGAGTGGCGCGCTGGCGCATGACCTCAACGAAGCCGGCGAGCTCAGGGGCCTGTTCGCCACGGGTGACGAGGACGGCGACGAGAGCGGCGATTTCAACCTCGGGCACCTCGCCGGTGAGGATTTCAGTGAGGACATGGGCGGCCTGTTCGCGGGTCATGGCCGCGCCATCTTCGGCGAGGGTTTTGAGGAGGTCTTTGATCGAGGCCATATTTCATGATGGTAATGGGTAACTGAGCGGGACGGGGTGCTGCCGCATGTTGGTAAGCGGGCGCGGGCGTGGTTTGCGAGGGCTTCCGTCTAGACGGTAGTATTTGGTTACCGCATTACTGGGCAGTTCCGAGACAAGAGAGTCATGTCCGGCGGCACCCATCCTGAAATAAACCACAGCGGTCTGGCGGATATCACTTGAAAATTCACGAGTATCAGGCGAAGGAAATCCTGGCGAAGTATGGCGTTGCTGTGCCCAAGGGCGAAGTAGCCAACACGCTGGAAGAGGCAAACGATGTAGCGCGCAAGCTGTTTGCCGAAGGCGCAACGGGCGTGGTGGTAAAGGCGCAGATTCACGCTGGAGGCCGCGGCAAGGGCGGCGGCGTGAAGGTGGCGCGGACGCGCGAGGATGCGGAACTTTACGCGAAGAATATTCTGGGGATGCAACTGGTGACGCACCAGACGGGCCCGCAGGGGCAGAAGGTGCAGCGGCTGCTGGTGGAAGAGACGGCGGCGATTGACCGGGAGCTGTATCTGGGAATTGTGTTGGATCGCGCGACGGGCAAGCTGGTGTTTATGGCGTCGCAGGCGGGCGGCATGGAGATTGAGGAAGTGGCCGCGAAGGATCCGACGGCCATCTATAAAGAGAGCATCGACCCGGCGATTGGATTTGGAGCATGGCAGGCGCGCAAGCTGGCGTTTGCGCTGGGGCTGAAGCCGACACAGATCAATGCGGCTGTGGCGTTCTTCCAGGCGCTCTACAAGGCGGTGATCGACACCGATGCTTCGCTGGTGGAGATCAACCCCTTCATCACGACGAAGGACGACAAGCTGTTCGCGCTGGACGCGAAGATCACCTTCGACGACAACGCGCTGTTCCGGCATCCGGCGATCAAGGCGCTTCGGGATACGGCGGAAGAGGATCCGCTTGAGGTGGAGGCGAGCAAGTATGCGCTGAACTATATCAAGCTGGATGGTTCGATTGCGTGCATGGTGAACGGCGCGGGCCTGGCGATGGCCACGATGGACATCATCCAGTACGCAGGCGGAAGCCCGGCGAACTTTCTGGACGTGGGAGGCGGCGCGACGCAGGAGCAGATTGAGCACGCGTTTGAGATTCTGCTTTCCGACGCGCATGTGAAGGCGATCTTCATCAATATATTTGGCGGCATTCTGCGCGTGGATCGGCTGGCGACGGGCGTGGTGGCAGCGGCGAAGAAATTGAATGTGCAGGTGCCGATTGTGCTGCGGCTGGAAGGTACGAATGTGGAAGAGGGACGAAAGATTCTTGCCGAGTCGGGCCTGAATTTCCTGGTTGGAGAAACTATGAAAGACGCAGCGGATCTAGTTGTTGCCGCCGCAGCAAAGGTGGGGGCATAAGATGGCAGTCCTGGTAACGAAAGAGACGCGGCTGATTGTGCAGGGGATCACGGGCAAGGAAGGTACCTTCCACGCGAAGGGTTGCGCGGAGTACGGGACCAACGTGGTTGGCGGAGTGACGCCGGGCAAGGGCGGGACGACGCATGAGGGCTGGCCGGTGTTCAATACGGTGGCCGATGCGGTGAAGGAGACAGGCGCGAACGCGACGATGATCTTTGTGCCGCCGCCGTTTGCAGCCGATGCGATTCTCGAGGCCGAGGACGCGGGGATTCCGCTGATTGTGTGCATCACCGAAGGGATTCCGACTCTGGACATGGTGAAGGTGTGGGCCAAGGTGAAGACGTCGAAGTCGCGGCTGATCGGGCCGAATTGTCCGGGCGTGATTTCGCCGGGCAAGGCGAAGATCGGGATTATGCCGGGGCGGATTCACAAGGAAGGATCAGTGGGGATTGTGTCGCGGTCAGGGACGCTGACGTATGAGGCGGTGCACCAACTGACGCAGCGGGGCATTGGGCAATCGACGGCGATCGGGATTGGCGGCGATCCGATTATCGGGACAACGCACATTGATGCATTGCGGCTGTTGAACGACGATCCTGAGACTGAGGCGATCATCATGATCGGCGAGATTGGCGGCGCGGCGGAAGAGGCGGCGGCTGAGTTTGTGAAGCAGTATGTGAAGAAGCCGGTGGTGGGATTCATCGCCGGGCAGACGGCCCCTCCGGGAAGGCGCATGGGCCATGCAGGAGCGATCATCAGCGGCGGACAAGGCACGGCAGCCGACAAGATGAAGGCGATGACCGAGGCGGGGATTCATGTGGTTGTTTCGCCGGCGGAGATTGGGGCGACGCTGGCGAGGGTGATCGGGAAGTGAAGACAGTTCAGAGTTCTTAGTTCGCAGTTCACAGTTGGAAGACGAGGGCCTGCCGTGATGGTGGGCCTTCGTGCTTGAATCTCTATTGGAGTTGCAATTGCGACGACTCTGGATCGGCTTGGTCGAAGTTCTTACTGAGCCCAATCACGACGAAGGGAATACCCGCGCGTTTACGAATGTTGTTGCCTGGGCAGACTCCGAAGAGGGATACGCGACATTTGTGTCCGAGGTTCTGGGAGGGTACGGCTGGACAATCCTGGGCAAAGAGGATGTTCGACTCGTTTCGCACGGGTCAGACTACTGTGAGGAAATTGGCGAGATGATCGAGCGCGCTCAATCATTTCCAGAAGCCTGCATCTTCGGTACCCTTTACTACTATCCATCCCGGCCAGCCTAAGCCAGGCATTGTTGCAGGTGTAGAGTTTCGGTGCTATTCTGCGCTTGCGCAGTTTTGAGAAATTTAAAGTGACACCTTAAATTACTCACGGTTTGGATTGCACGACAATGCGGGAATGAACTGCGGACTGGAGCTAGGACGCGCTGGTTTTGCGGGCTCCTTTACCGCCATTCATTTCGGATGCAAACTGATCGACGGTCAGGGCCTCGACTCCTTTTGATAGGGCGCGGAAGGATGGCCCGGTGCGCGCCTTGCGATGGACAACTATGCGGCGTGTTGCCCGTCCGCCGGTATTTCCGGTGAGTGCGAGCATGGGGCCAGCCATTGACGGCTTCACTGTCTTTGACGCTTTGACCTCGACAAGCCAGAAACGAGCATTCGGCTGCGGCACCAGAAAGTCGACCTCCAATCCCTGCTGATCACGAAAGTAGTAAAGCTCTTTGTGCTGGCCGCGGTTGACCTGGCTCTTGAGTATCTCGGACGCTACAAAGCCTTCGAAGATCGAGCCCAGAAACGGGGAGCGCTCCAGCTCAGCTTGTGATTGAATGCCGAGCAGGTGGCAAGCCAGACCAGCGTCGCCCCAGTACACTTTCGGCGATTTGATGAGTCGCTTGCCGAAGTTCTCGAAGTATGGAGGGACGAGAATTACCTGGCCGGTAAGCTCGAGAATGTGAAGCCACTCTGAGATTGTCGGCACCGATATGCCCAGTGGAGCTGCCAGATCGGTGCGGTTAAGCATTTGTCCGTTTCTGCTTGCGACAAGTGAAAGGAATCTGCGAAAGACAGTCAGGTCGCGCACATTTGCGATGGAACGCACGTCGCGCTCGATGTAGGTCTGGAGATAGGAGGCATACCAGAGGGCACGATCGCGAGGGTGCAGAACCACCTCGGGAAAACCGCCCACCAGCATATCGACTTTGGGTGTCTCCGCAATGCTAAAGGGCAGCAGTTGCAGGACGGCGGCGCGGCCGGCCATCGACTCTGTAATTCCCTGCATGAGCGGTGCCTCCTGCGAGCCGGTAAACAGCCACCTGCCCATGCGGCGCGGCTGGCCGTCGACGATGGTGCGGATGTAATTAAGCAACTGTGGCGTGTGCTGAATCTCGTCAAAGATGACCGGAGGGCGCAGGGCTTCAAGGAAGGCGCGCGGGTCGCGACGCACGCGGTCCTGGATATCGGGGTCTTCGAGGAGTACATATTGCGCTTTTGGAACGGCCGAGCGCAAAAGGGTGGTCTTTCCCGAACGCCGTGGCCCAGTGAGGACGGTTGCCGGGAAGCGTCGAAGAGCGGCGAGCAGGACCGGACCGATCTGGCGGGGGATGAGTGGCATTTGAGAATTATAAAGTGGAACTTTAAATAACTCAAAATGAAAAATCCGTATTGTATGCTGACTTCCACATTCCTTCGATCAGTTGACTTCTATCTTCCGGGACTCATTTTCGATCAAACAGGCAATTCGAAGCCGAGCAATCCCATTACAATTGAGAGTGCAGGCTTATAGGCCTTTGAGGAGATATATCGATGATTCAACGTACATTTAGCATTATTAAGCCGGATGCGGTGAAGAGTGGTAACACGGGAGCGATCCTGGCGGAGATTGAGAAGGGCGGATTCAAGATTGTTTCGATCAGGAAGCAGTCGATCTCAAAGAAGGAAGCAGAGGGGTTTTATGCTGTGCACGCGGCAAAGGGATTTTTTGATTCGCTGACGACGTTCATGTCGTCGGGGCCGCTGGTGCTGATGGTACTGGAGAAGGACAATGCAATAGCGGACCTGCGCAAGCTGATGGGCGCGACGAATCCGGCGAATGCGGAAGAGGGAACGATCCGCAAGAAGTTTGCGGAGTCGCTTGAGCACAACGCGATTCACGGATCGGATGCTCCGGAGACAGCTGCGTTTGAGATTGGCTACTGGTTCGCGGGATATGAGCTGATCTAGGAAGCGAGACCTGAGAAAACAAGGCCTGTTCGCATTCCTCAAGTGGGAGGTGTGAGCAGGCCTTAGTACGTTCCGGCCTTGATTTGAATGAGCTCGAAGTCGGATGCGCTGAGGTGATTGAAGCAGGATTGCCAGGCTGTTCCGTTGGCGTCGCCGGCGGCTTTCAGGTCAGGAATGATGGTTGTGGCCCAGGGGCTAACCTGGCCGACGGCCGTGTAGCTTAGCTGATGCTGGGTGAGAAGAGCCAGCCCGTAGTTGCCGGTGTCGTAGGTATAGGCTCCATAGGTCGCGAGGGCGGTGAGGACGGTTTTGCACTCCGCCGAGTAGGAGCTGGCGGAGATCTGGGCAGGTGTCCAGAGCAGGTGGATCATGTCGCCGTAAGAAGGCGGCCCGGTGGCGCCGCAGGAGCTGTCGGTGCCATTGGCGTTCTGGTCTGCCGGGTAGACGGTGGGGTTGTTGAGACAGCTCGTGTTGAGTCCGAGCGCGTGATCGATATGGCCGTTGAGCAGTTCCTGGGCTGTGATTTCGAAGAGCCCGGCGGCATAGCCTGCCTTGACCGACGTTGAGCCGACGTCTTCGAGACCTGTGCCGCCAAAGGGATGCTCGCCTCCCCACACGCAAGCCACGGTCGTAGGAGAGACAGTGCAGGCCCATCCATCGACCTCAAGATTCTGCGTGGTGTCGATGATGGCGATGTGGGCGTCGGATTGTGGCTCAGGCACTGCGCCGATGGGAATGTGGATTTGGAGATTGTTGGCGTCGCAGCCGGTCCATTGATTTGGACAGGTGAAGGTCTTTACCGGATCAGAGGATTGGGAGACGTAAACCGGATACATGTAGCTGGTTACCGAGAGATCCTCGCTCGGGGTGCCCTGACTCCAGAGGGATGCCATGGCGGCTTGTGGCAGAACGACAGCGCCATTTGTTTTCAGGGTTGCGACAGTGGTGTGGAAGGGCGAGGCGCTGGAGAAGATCTGGGAGTAGACCCAGGGGAGCGGTGGAGTGATGGTGGATACGGGAGGGGTGGGCGTGGGGGTCACTGGGGCGGCTGCGGTGGTGCTGCCGCCGCAACCAGTGACAGGGAAAGCGGAGATGACCAATAGAGCAATCGCGCTTGAAACTGCCCTAGTTGCCAGTCCGGTTCGTTTGTTCAGATGCATCGACGTCTGATTTCTCGGTTCGGCCAGAGTATATCTGGTGTGCGCGGCTCTTGAAGAGGGGCTCACACGGGTCGTGAGTTCAATTTGATTAGTTTGCAGGCACGGCCGGTGCGGCGGTGAGTACTTTCAGGTCGTTCACGAGCTTATTGATCGCCTCGTCGAAGACCTTGTCGCGATTCTTCTTGAAGATGAGGCCCAGGTTGGGCTTGTCTACAAGGAACTCGTCGAGGATCCACAGGGTTATACCGTTCTTTGGATCGAGCAGCGCTACACGAAACGATGGAAACGGCACCGTATCAGCGCCGATCTGGCGCGGGATGTAGATGATGCTGATCTGGACCACGATGTCAGCTTCAGCCGGCGAACCGACAAGCGAGTAGCGGCCCCAGGCCTGCATAGCCGCGTAAAACTCGTTGTAATCGCGCCTGGGGTCACCGCTGACCATGTTGAGATCGAGCATGCCTCCTGCGTTTGAGATGAAGACTTTTTTCGCGGCCAGAATCTGCTGTGGAATCGGCGCGGCGGGGACTACCTGAGCGCCGATTGCCGGGGCGATCAGCTGCAGGGTAAAGATGGCAAATAAAAGTGCCGCCAACGAAAAAAGTGATCTGGGCTGCGGCCGGGTCGAAGAGATCATGCCGAGGGGCAGCCGGCGAGGCGTTTCCGCGATCTTAGGAATACCGCCGCTCCGCAAGAGGCTGCAGCGAGCAGCAGGTAGAGCAGGGTTGCACCGCCTTCGGGGGCGCTCACCTGCGTGATGGTCACCTCGCCTGTCAAGGGCAGGAAATCCGTCGAGGGGGTGAAGAAGAAGACGCCACCACCGGAGAGAGTGTAGGTGCCGGGGACGATCGTGGGATCACTCTCTGAACCCGTGTACGCCTGGTCGCCCAGGGGTTCGAATGAGAAATCGCCCGCCAAGCTGACGTCAATCAGCCCTCCATACCCTGTGCTGAACCAGCTGATCTGGGGAGGGGTGGTCGGCACCGGCGACCCATTCAAGGTGTAACTGAAATCGCTGGATGCCCCGTCAAAAAAGCCCCCATGCACATTATCGAATACGTTGGACACTGCTGGTGTGGAACTGGTAACAAAAGAGAAACTCCAGGATTCATTGGGCGCGGTCCAGTCAGTGGAGGGAGCGCCCGCTCCCCAAACTCCACTTTCGGTGACCAGTAAATTGGTTTGCGCTGACGCGCTATTGAAGGCCAAAAACCCCACAGCAACAACCAGGCCGCACAGACGCGCCAGGTTGATCATTCCGAATCGACAGATTCTCATCTTTGTCCCCTCGCAGCTTTGGAATCTCGTTGGTTTCTGTAACGCAGCATCTTACGCCTGGGACGAGAATCCTGTCTACGATTGATATTCCGAGTTGGGGATTCGGACGTTCGGCCCGCCTACCGAGCTGATCCAATCAATCGCCATAGAGGTCGTCAAAGCGCTTACGCAACTCGGCAAGCTGACTTTCAAGACGGGCGACGACGGCTTCAAGCTGCGCAATGCGGGACTCGTGGGCGGGGTCGTCAGAAGGGGCAAAGGCTGGCGCGGATGCGTACGCCGGGACGGGCGCGGAATATTGCCTTGAAGCGACGGGAGCGGCTGCGATGGCTTCGACCGGACCGCAGAGGAGGTGCGTGTAGCGGGCCTCCTTGGTGCCGGGCTGGCGGGGCAGCACGGCGACGAGCGAAGGAGTGCGCTCGCTAAGCTTCTGCAGCCCGGCGAGGACGTCGGCGATTTCAGCGAAGGAGTGGAGGCGCTCAGTGCGGCCGCGGAGCTCGCCTGGAGTTTGAGGGCCGCGGAGGAGGAGAACACAGACGAGGGCAGATTCAGCGCGCGTGAAGTTGTACGCTTCTCCCAGCCAGTGCTCGTACTTGGTAACGCGGCCATCGGCGCCACGGGCGCGGCCGGCGAGGCCCATGTCTTCAAGGCGGCGCAGAGCGAGGTGAACTTCTTCCTCGTCGAGGTTGGTGACTGGCTCGCGATTGGAGCGCTGGTTGCAGGCGTTGACCAGGGCATTGAGCGAGAGGGGATAGTAGTCGGGGGTGGTGGCTTCCTTTTCGAGGAGTGAGCCGAGGACGCGGGCATCAGAGGGGGTGAGAAGGACGGCGTAATCGATAGTCATGCTCATTCAACAATGCGGCAGCGAGGCGGAGCCGTCAACGAGGGGAATGTAAAGACGGAAAGAAAAGATGGGAGCAAGGCGCAGCGTTGAGTATTCAACTTGAGCGGAACGAGGGATGGTTGGAAGCTAGGCAGTTTGCTCACCGATGGGGACTGCGGGCGAGCGGGTGAGCAGGTAGTAGACAACGGGCGTGACGATGAGGCTGAGGAGCATGGAGATGGCGAGGCCGCCGATGACGGCGATGGCGAGGGGCTGGAGCATTTGGGAGCCTGCGCCGAGGGCGAAGGCGAGGGGCAACATGCCGCAGACGGCGGCGATGGCGGTCATGACGATGGGGCGGAGGCGACGCTGGGCGGCGTGAAGCATGGCTTCTTCGGGCGAAGCTCCGGCAGCGCGGAATTTCTCGTCGGCATCGAGCAGCAGGATTCCATTTTTGGCGACGATTCCGATGACCATGATGAGGCCCATGAAGGACGCGACGTTGAAGGTGGTGCGGGTGATGAGCAGGGCAAGGATGACACCGGAGATGGACAGCACGGACGAGGTGAGGATGGCGATGGGCGCGGGGAAGTTGCGGAATTCGATGAGCAGGACACCGAAGACAAGAGCAAGGGCAAGAAGAAGAACACGGAGGAGGTCGCGGAAGGATTTCTGTTGTTCTTCGTAGGTGCCTCCGTACTCTACTCGGACGGCGGCCGGCAGGTGGAGTCCATCGATGGTCTGTCTAACGCGAACCATGGCGGTGCCGAGGTCAGAGCGGTCGAGCCGACCTATAACGACCACCAGGCGTTGAAGGTTTTCGCGGCGAATTTCGTTTTGCGGGGGGAGCTGCTGGATGTCGGCAATTGAGCCGAGTGTGGCGATGTGGCCGGAGGAGGAGTTGAAGGGCGTGTTCTGGATGGCTTCGAGCGAGGCCCGATGGTCGTCAGAGAGGCGAATCCGAATGGCGTAGGGACGGCCGTTAGAGATGATCGGATCGCTTGTGGTTACGCCGTCGAGGATAGCGGTGGCGTTGGTGGAGACTTCCTCGGGCGTGAAGCCGAGGCGCGCGGCGACGACGGGGTCTACCTGAAAGCTGGTGGCTGGGCCGCTGATCGTGTTGTCGATGCCGTTTTCGACATCGACGACGCCAGGGATTTTGGAGATGGCATCGGCGACGCGAGGGGCGAGTTGAGAAAGGAGAATGGGATCGTCGGCGAAGAGCTTGATCTGGATAGGCTCGGGTGCGTTAGAGAGGTCGCCGATCATGTCCTGGAGGACCTGGGTGAACTCGACATCGAGGGCAGGCTCAGTGGCCTTGATTTGGGCGCGTACGCCGGCCATGACTTCGTCGATGGCGCGGCTGCGTTTGGCTTTGAGCTTTACGGTGAAGTCGCCGTAGTTGGCTTCAGTGACGGCGGCGAGGCCTAGTTGGAGGC
>Ga0302278_10000762_pt1 | contig 40758 bp, 37 predicted proteins | sample III_Bog_N3_2_FD_194543 | JGI IMG/M metagenome (GOLD analysis project Ga0302278, IMG submission 194543) | Peat permafrost microbial communities from Stordalen Mire near Abisko, Sweden - III_Bog_N3_2 | ecosystem: Environmental > Terrestrial > Soil > Wetlands > Peat | place: Sweden: Abisko...
ACTCCACTAATTCGAGCCACAAGAACGCGCCGCCGACCACGAGCACGAACGACTCCACAATCGAGAGCCACGGGTGTCGGATCAGCGCGTCGACGACCGGCGCCGATCGCCACAGGATCGTCTGTCCCACGAAGATGAGCAGGAGCGTGACCACGCGGTGGTAGCCCTTTCGCGACGAGCGGCGCTGCACCCATCGATCGAGTGGACGGTCCGGTGGCGCTGCGATCTGCTGGCCGTCGGCGTCCACGAGCGGCGTTTCGAGCGACGCCAAGTTGAACCATCGCCACGGACTTCCGACGATGAGCAGTGAGGGAATCACGACGGCGAACAGACAGAACTGCGTGGCCTGGACGAACTCGTACTCACTCGTCAGCGTGAGTACCGGTGGCGTCAATACGATCACCCACAGGACGAGGGCGCTACACGTGAGGAGGTCGTGGAAGAGGAGGCGGTGAGGTGAGAACTGCCGGGGAGTCGGCTCGGCGCTCACTCCGAATGATGACGCTGGAAGAATCCCCAGATGACAACGACGAACAGCGTGCCCAAGAGAATCACCATCGTCTCGACCTGAGGGCCGATGTAACTGTCTACGCCTGGCATCACGACCACCCCAACTCTCGAACGTCAATCCGCACCTTGTTGATCACCTTATGGCTCCTACGTTTCGTCACTACAGCAGGTAAAACATCGCGAACAACAGCGTGCTGGCGAGCGCCACGAATCCCAAGAAATACGTCATTGACGCCACGTTCGCGCGAAACGACTGCGCCGAAGGGTGCATCGAAAGCTGAGGCGCGACTCCGCCAATTTCCTTGTTCATTCGAAGCGAACGTGCGACGGTCGTCTCCAACCAGTACAACACGATGAAGATGGTCAAGATATTGATGACCGAATAGCCAATGAACGTCGAGGCGTAGCCACTCGAGCCGGGGTAGAAGGGCACCGCGGTGAACTCCCAGACCTGCAGGAACAATGCGAGGAGCGACGCCGCCACCCCGACCCAGACGGCCACCTGCCACTCCGACACACTTCCCTTGCGCAGTCGGGCCTGACCGAAGATGGCCATGAGCGCGGCGAGAAGGACCAAGGTGTAAATGGTCCAGCCGTACGCGGTGGGCGCCGTCACGTGATCCGGTCGCCACAGGAGCCCGTTGTTGCTCGAGCGAAGATAGAAGTAGCTGAAGGCGAGCGCCGCGAGCAAGAAGGTGTAGATGCCGATGAAAAGTCGGCCCCCGCTCCATATCGCACCGATGTGCGCACGAAGCTCGAACTCGCGCTCTTCGGGCGTGTCACTCATCTTTTGTGAGCTCTTGATCATGTCCGTCATGTCGTTACTCTCTACTCGCTATTGATCCGGGTCAGTACTGGAGGCGACGAAACTACTGGCGTGCACCGGTGGACCGTCTCCCGAGTCGACGAGCGCGGGCGCGCCGACTTCGCTGTAGTGATACGGGTCGGTCATGATGACCGGAATCCGCTCGAAGTTGTAGGGCGGAATCGGTGTGGCGGTCTGCCATTCGAGACCGAGTGAGTCCCACGGATTGGCCGGGGACTTTTGCGGTGCGATGAACTGGGACCACATCAGGTTCGCCACGAAGATGAGGAAGGAGGCCCCGAGACAGAAAGCCGCGATCGAGGAGAAGTCGTTCAGGGTCTGCAGGTCCCTCGCGTAGGTGAAGACACGACGCGGTTGGCCCAACAAGCCGATGATGAACATCGGGAAGAACGTCAGGTTGAAGAAGACGAACATTGTCCAGAAGTGCCACAGCCCCAATTTCTTGTTCATCGTGCGCCCGGTCATCTTGGGCAGCCAGAAGTACAGCCCGGCGAAGAACGCGAAGATGAGGCCACCCATGATCGTGTAATGGAAGTGCGAGAGTACGAAGAAGCCGCCGTGCACCGTCACGTTCACGGGCACGTCGGAAAGGAATACGCCCGAGATACCACCGATCAGGAAGTTGAAGTACACGGCCATGCAGAAGAGCATCGGCACTTCATATCTGATCTTGGCTTTATACATCGTGCCCATTCCCACCAAGAAGATGAATCCGGTCGGGATCGAGATGAGTTCCGTCGTGAGCATGAACAGCGGCCGCATGTCCGGGTTGATGCCACTCTGGAAGAGGTGGTGTTGCCACACGAAGAAGGACAGCAACGCCACGCCAATCATTCCCGCCGCGGCGATTCGGAACGCGAAGAGCGGCTTTCGGGTGAACACCGGGAGTATCTCGCCTACGATGCCAAAGCCCGGGAGCGCCATGATGTAGACCTCGGGGTGCCCGAAGAACCAGAACAGGTTCTCCCAGAGGTACGAGCTCCCGCCGTGCTCGGTGACGTAGAACGCCGTCTGCGCCGTCTTATCGAGCAGGCCGAAGAGGCCGGCCGCCAGCAACACGGGTGAGGCCAAGGTCAACAGTGCGGCGGTGGCGATGATGGACCAGACGAAGATCGGTACCCGGCTCCAGGTCATGCCCGGCGCGCGGTAGTTGATGATCGTCGCGGCCAAATTGAAGCCGGCGGCGATCATGCCGACGCTGATCACGGCGAAGCCGAAGAGATAGGAGATCATGCCCGGACCGGCTTGGGTCTGGAGGGGTGCGTAGCCCGTCCAGCCGGTCGGGAACCCCCCGAAGAACAGGGCCGAGAAGATTACGAAATACCCCGCGACGAAGGTCCACAGACTGAAGGCCTCGATTCGCGGGTACGCCATGCGACGAGCGCCGATCATCAGCGGTACGAAGTAGTTGCCCAGGGGACCCACGACGATCGACGACGCCATCATCATCATGATCGTGCCGTGCTCGCTCACGATCTTGATGTAGGTATCGGCACTAAAGACGTGGACCGTCGGGCTCAAGAGCTCGGTACGGATGGCCATTGCCAAAAGCCCACCCGTGAAGAAGAACATGAGCACGCCGACGACGTACTGGATGCCGACGACCTTGTGGTCCAGGTTGTAGCGGAAGTACTTCGACCATCCGACGTGCTCCACCTCCGGTTTGGCCTCTCGGCCCACTATCTTGAGGAGCGGATAGTTCAACGCGCCAATCCCGAGCAGCCAACCCGCGACCATGAACAACAGCGCCAAGAGGACGGCGAGTGAGTTCTGCCCACTGTTCGCGATGTAGGGGTAGGCACTGCCGATGTAGTTACCGAGCCAGTGGCCCAAGATATAGCCCAGGAACCCACCGACGATCGCGGTGCCGACGTGCTGGCTTAGCCACCCATGACCCGTCGTTCTGGGGGCATCTTCGGCCCCTGATGTTGCCTTCTCGACGTCCGAAGGTGCTGCAGCGCTTGTGGTCATCGCGCGATCTCCGTTTCTTCGCTCACGAACTTCAGACTGAAATTACGACGGTGCTTCATCATGAGGGCTGCTTCGATCCGTAGATCTCGACGGTGCTGTAGGGCGTCACATTGCCGTCGGGGTAATAGCCACCCGCCGCACCGTTGGCGTCGGGCACGTAGGTCCACGCGAACGGTGGCAAGTCTTTCGTGTTCTGCGCGTTCTTCGTTTCCGTGGAGGTCGCCCAATTCATGAATGCCGACTGCGAGACGACCTTGCCGGAGTTGAACATCGCTCCGTGCCAGATCCCGCACAGTTCGCTGCAGCGAACTTCAAAGCTACCGAGCTGTTCGGTCTTGGTGAAGGCGACGTTGTTCTCTAAGGGGTTCGCGTCGGCCTTCACTTCGAGTTGGTAGGCCCAGAAACTGTGGATGACGTCGAGCGAGGTCACGTTGAACGCGATCTGGGTGTCATTGGGAAGGATGAGGAATGGCGACTCGAAACCGCCGAAGGTTGGGTAACGGTAGGTGAACTTCCATTGCTGGGCGATCACCTGAACAGGAAGGACCTCGTTGCTGTTGGGCGACCACGAACCGGTGCCCTGGATAGCGGCCGTTTCGGCCCTGACGGCACCGGCGGGCTGTTGGATCGGGTTCGGGCCTTCGCCACCGCCAGAACCGTTCCCCGCGTACAACTCAACGGTTCCGAAACCCGCGAGGAACAACACCACAACGGACGTAATCACGATCCACGACCATTCGGCGCTCCTTTTGCCGGCGGCGCTGGGTCCGCCCACCGATTCGGGTGCGTCCTTGCGCTTCGAATTCCACCGGAGGCCGGCGAAGGCCAACCACTCCCACACGCCGATCAAGACGGGCAACGCAATGACGAATAGCACGTTGAAGTCGAGCTGATTGTCCTTTGCCGTCGACGTCATTCGGCCCGGAGGGACGTGCGGTCCTACAAGGAACCAGTACAGAACGTCAAGAACTACCGAAAGTACGATCCAGATGGTGACAATGTGGCGAAAGTCGTTCTCTCCGTAATTTTTTGGACTCTCTAGTGACATGATTAATTCACCACTTCCAGTTCGCCGCCCATGTAGTTCTGCGTCGACATCGCGCCCCCGTTTCCAAATAAGTATCCCAGCGCACACGGCACGAAGCACTGCCAGTTATAACTGCCGGCGCCCGGCGTCTTGAAGCTAAACGTCTCGATGTTGTGGGGCGAATTGAAGTGACACGGTGCCACGGCGCACGGGTTGCCACTCACGCCCACCAACGGAACACTTATGTTGAGCGTCGGAATCGCGAAGGTGTGGCCTATGCCGGTGCCGGTGTAGGAGTCATAGGTCGTGAAACTCTTGCCGTTCAGTGTCGCGGAGTTGCCAATGGTGCCCAAAACCTGGCCCCACTCTTGGTTGCGGAGCGGGCTGCCACTGTCGTACTGGTACACCGTCATATCAATCACGGTGTGGGCGGGCAGTTCCCAGGAGGTGTCGTGAATCCACTTACCAGTCTTCGGGTCCTTGACCAGGTACGACACCCACGTAGGGTGGGCGCCGAAACCAATCGACCCGACCGTTTGTACCGTCAAATGCACTGGTTGACCGGCGCCTTGGGTGTTCGTAAAGTTGACTACGCCACCTGGAACGCCTGGAGTCAGAAGACCGGCCACCGCCCACACGACGAGACCCACGACAACCAAGAAGAGCCCAAATACCGTTGTCAGTCTCCCCCCCTTTGACATAACTCAACTCCTTGTGACAGGGCGTCCCCGGTGGAACTCCGAACCTAGATTATCGACACTCATCACCATTGGAAAGACTTGGTGGCGCAAAAAATATGTGAATTCTTGGGATTCGCCTCGGCTCAGGTATTAGCTAAATATCAGGGGATTCAACGACTTCGACCTCGATCGTGTGGGTTCTCGTGGGCAATACCTTCTCATAACCCCTTGCGTGCGTCGGCGCGAAGTTCGCCACGTGCGAGCGCGTGAAGTGACGTCGTGCCCGCTCGAGGCGACTGCTCAAACGTTCGTTTGGAGGTTCGCCCTTTTCGGCGGATCAGGGCCCAGGGATAGACCTCGAGGCCGTCAAATCCTTAGCGGACGCCTTCGTCGGCGAGTAAGACGCGCAATTCGGACACGGCGGAGGCCTGACCCGACGAACTGGAAATCGGATCGTCGGGGATAACCCACTTCACGAGGTATTTCGCATTGATGATGAACATATAGTCCGAGTGGATGCTCATCACGTCCGACTTGGTCATGGACACGCCGATTCCGTACGACGCCCAGACTTTTTTGACGGTTGCGAGCTTGCCGGTGACGAAGTAGAAGTTCTTCACGTGCGTGAGTCCTCGAATAGCGATGAAATGGCGTAGATCGCTGAGCTGCTCGTGGTAGGGATCGGCCGCCACTGCCACGATGTCGAGTTTCGTGCTCGTCGGCAGGTCCGCGCGAAGGACCTTGAGCTGCTGGGCGAGTAACGGACAGTCCGTCCAACAGCGCGGGTCGAGGAAGGTCAAGAGCGTGACGTTGCCCGGGTGCTCGCCGAGCGAGTAGGTCTTGTCGAACTGGTCCTTGAGCGTGAAACTCGGCGCCTTCGTCGAGGTCGCCGACGCCGGGCCATTTTGGGCCTGATAAAGGGTCGTTTCGGCGCTCGCGAACGAGGAGGTGGCCATGAGAGCGCTGGAATAGACGATCATCGCCGTGGCGAAGGTGGCCACGACGGCGCCGGTGCTGCTCGTCAACTCTCGCGGGAGTTTGCGCTCGAGCGAGGGGGCGTCACGCAACGACGGCGACGCGCACCACGCCAGTACCGCTAGGGGCAAGAGGGAGTTGAAATCGGTCGAGAGTCCTCCAAAGAGCGACGTATCTTCCGAGGTCAGCCAGAAGAAGAGGCAACCCGCCACCAAGGCCCACACGGGCCAACGCCACCCCTTTTTCTCCGCGAACCAGAGTCCTGCGGCGCAGGTCGCGAGCCACAGGACCACGACGACGTTGAACCCCCCGCCCATCAATCCGGCTATGGTGCCGACTTCTCTCGACAGCCACGCCAACCAGTGGGGTTGGGCGATCTTGGTCATGTACGACGTCATCGCGGTGAGCGCATTGGTATTGCCGCCGTGCCAGAACTCCGTCGATGGCAACAGTTGCAACAGCGCCCCGAAGGCCACGATCACGGCGATGACGCGCAGCGCGACGAGCGAGAACCACCGATGAAAGGTCTCGGGCTTCAAGAACAGCCACCCGCCCGCAATCGCGTAGAACACCGTGGCACCCGGCCAGCCGAAGAGGAACGATGCCCCGGAGACGAAAATGCCGCCCGCGCCGTTACCGATCAGCCAGACCAACGCCGCCCACAACGCCGACACGAGACCCGCAATTCGTCCGGTCATCCCGTTCGAAACCAGAAGGATGAGGCCGATGCCGACCTGCAACCACGCCACGCCCACCGCCAAGTTGATCGGGTGACTGTTCCAGAGGAAAATACCGTGACTCATGAGCGCGTTGAGCCACGACGGCGTGTTCGCCCGGAGCGGTGCCACCACGTTGTTGGCGAGTCCGAGGGGCATCGAGACCTGAAACTGCAGGATCCCGTCAACGAGCCAGATCACGCCGAAGCTCCAGCGAAGGTACGTGCGCGCCCGCGGTTCGTTCGTTCCTTCGGCGGAGAAATTGAAACGAAGGATCCGTCGTGAGAGCACGAGTGCGATCATCAACACCATCGCGATCAGCGTGAGGCGAAAGAGGCCCGTGACGAAGAGTGCGTGGCGGAAGAGTGCGACGATTAGCGCGTTACTCAAGCTGTAGGTGTTGGGATTCATGCCCGGCATGAAGCGCTCCTGGTGTTGTTGACTGAGACCACGCTAGGTCGACGAAGCATTGCCGGCAGTTCGGTCGACGAAGCTGCGGCCTTTGTCGGATAAGCCACGGACCGGTCCTCAAAGATGGAAGGGCGCAGCCATCGAACGAGCCGTTCTTGCCTGGCCGAGGAGTCCCACGTGCAGCAGCGTTTCGGTCGTGTTCAAGAGTGAGTAGTGGGAGAAGTGAGTGGCGACGCGCTCGCCACGTGGAGTGGACGGCGAGATGACGAGCGTCGGAACCTGGTTGGACGCCATCGAGTCATTCTCGTCGAACGTGATGAAGAGAACCAGGGAGCGAGTTTGATACTGCGAGCTCGCGAGTATCAAGGGAACGATTCGTCGAAGCCACGCGTCGCCAACGCTCACCGCGCAACTGTGCATGTCATCGCAGATATTGGGCACGATCATGGTGAAACCCGCGCTGAGGTTCAACGGCAGGCTCATCGAAACGTCATTTCGCCGACACGACGTCGCAATTGACGTGTAATAGACGGCGGGATTGTGCCGCGCGGCGTACTGACCAGTCGTGACGTGATCACAGGCTGCGGGCATGGATTCAACCAGCGCCCTCCAGTTCGATCCCAGTTCTGAGAAGATGCTCGGCGACTTGAGAGGATGCGAACTCGGCTCATCGTCGTCGGTGATGCCCTGGGTCGAGCCTGACGTCAAGGCGATGTAATTGGGCAGGCTCGGATGCGAGACGGCGTCGTCATTCGTCGCGAGTCCGCACCTCGACGCGAGCTCGTTGAAATAGGGAGCGTCGGATGAGCCAACTATCGAGTAGCCGACATTTTCCAGCATGATCCAGACCACGTGGCTGTATCGCGTGCTGCCCGCGACACCGCACGGGGACGTCACTTGAAGCTTCTTCAAGGCGGTGCCACTGGACGGTGAAGCGATCAAAGCGAGGAGCAACATGATCACGATCAGAGCGCACGTCGGCCTACGTAGTGTCACTGTCCCATTCTTGCGCGGAGCGATCGAGAATCAAACTCGCGACCTTGACTTGGGAATCCGGGGACTTCATGTTCGAAGAAGTTGAGTGAAAACGACCGTTACTGAACGTACTTCTGAGCGACCTATTTTTGTTCAACCTGGCCCAGTTCTTCCTTACGCCCGGCGAGGAGAGTATCGCGCGTCTCATCGTCGGTGCGTAACTGTTTGAGTGACTTCACGATGATCTGGGTGATTCGGATCGATACGTGCGTCATTGACCACCGGTGCTGGGGCATCATCACGCCATGTCCCGAAGCCGTCCCAGGTGCCTCAGATCAGGGAAGTACGTTCGTTCCCACGGATCCGTCCAGCAGACCCGGCGCATCATCAAAGGTCCCGATGCAGGCTCGTTTGCCAGTCGCCTTCACGAATCGGCAGGCCGCTTCCACTTTGGGGCCCATCGATCCGGCCGGGAAACTCATCGCTTGAAGCTCCGCGACGGTCGCCCTGTCGATGGGGTGTTGCGTGGGTAGTCCGTAGTCCGCGAGCACCGCCGGCACGTCGGTGAGCAACAACAAGACGTCGGCTGCGACGTCGCGGGCGATCAACGCCGCCGCGAGGTCCTTGTCGATTACCGCTTCGACGCCTTCCAAGTGACCGCGCTGGTCGCGCGCCACTGGTATGCCCCCACCGCCCGCGCACACGACGAGGGTGCCCCGGGACACCAGGTCCTTCACGATCGAGATCTCGACGACTTCTATGGGCTCGGGCGAAGGAACGACGCGGCGCCAGAGTTGGCCGTCTTCTCGGAGCGTCCACTTTCCTGCGCCCACCCGACGCGCCTCTTCCTTCGAGTAGCCACGACCGACGAATTTCGTGGGCGTGTCGAACGCGGGGTCCTTCGCGTCCACGACCGTTTGCGTGAGCAGTGCCACGACCGGACACTCGAGCACGTTGTCGAGCGCCTGCACGAGCCAGTAGCCAATCATGCCCTGGGTCTGTGCACCGAGCACGTCGAGGGGGAAGGGATGGTCAAGTGCGGGGTCGTTCGCGCTCTCGAGTGCCAGCATCCCAACCTGGGGTCCGTTGCCGTGGGTGACGATGATCTCGTTTCCCTGGCATATGCGCGACAGTTGCCTCACCGCATCGACGACGTGGTGCTGTTGAATCTCGGCGGCGGGCTTCTCGCCCCTCTGCAGGAGTGCGTTGCCGCCTAGTGCGGCGACGACACGAATCTCAGACTCCCGCCAACGTCGCAACCAGGATCGACTTGATCGTATGTAAACGGTTCTCGGCCTGGTCGAAGACAATCGATGCGGGGGACTCGAAGACTTCGTCAGTGACCTCCAAGGCGTCGACGCCGTACTTCTTGCTCAGATCGGCGCCCACGTCGGTGAGCGTATTGTGCAGAGCCGGCAGGCAGTGCAGGAAACGAACGTCGGGATTGTTCGAGGCCTTCATCAGATTCGCGTTCACCTGGTAGGGCAACAACAACTTGATTCGCTCGGCCCACGAATCCGTGGGCTCGCCCATTGAGACCCAGACGTCGGTGTAAATGAAGTCCGTGTTCGCCACTGCCTTCTCGGCGTCCTCGGTGATCAGAATTTTCGCCTGGGAGTGCGCCGACACCGTCTTCGCAATGCGCTGTACCTCATCGGTCGGCTGGAGAGCCGCGGGAGCACTAATGCGCACGTCAAGGCCCAGCAGTGCACCCACGCAGAGCAGCGAGTTCGCCGTATTATTTCGTGCGTCGCCGACGTAGGTGAGGGCAACCTGTTCGAAGGGCTTCGTGGCGTGGTCGCGGATCGTGAGCATGTCCGCCAGTAGTTGCGTCGGATGCCACATATCCGTCAGCCCGTTCCAGACCGGCACGCCGGAGAACTCGGCCAACATCTCCACGTCGTGATGCGCGAACCCTCGGAACTCAATGCCGTCGTACATTCGTCCGAGGACGCGAGCGGTATCCTTCACCGTTTCCTTGTGCCCCAGTTGTGTCTCACCGGGACCCATGTAGGTGACGTGCGCCCCCTGATCATGCGAGGCCACCTCAAAGGCGGACCTCGTGCGCGTGGAGGACTTTTCGAAGATCAATGCGATGTTCTTGCCTTTGAGCAATTTCTTCTCGGTCGCGGACCTCTTCTCATGACGGAGATGTTCACTTAAGTCGAGCAGGCCAATGAACTCCTCTTTCGTGAGGTCAACGTCTCTCAGCAGACTGCGGCCCCTCAATGCGGTCACGATTTCGGAGTTCTTCATAGCGCACTCTCTCTTTCGATTGGGCAAGTCAAGCAGCGTGGACCACCGCGACCGCGACCGAGCTCGCTGCCGACGATCGAGACGACCTCGATGCCGTGGTGACGGAGCATCGTGTTGGTCGCCACGTTGCGTTCGTAGCCGAGCACGACGCCGGGAGCAACGGCGAGGAAGTTGGTGCCGTCGTCCCACTGTTCGCGTTCGGCCGCGCGAACGTCCTCGTCAGTCGTGAGGACGGTCACGTGGTCGACCTTGAGCACTTGGGCCATTGTCTCCCACAGGTCCTCGTTCAGACTCATGTTGAGCGTTCCCGATTCGTCCCCGGGGGTAATCGTCCAACTGCGCAGGTTCTTGTCGATGTAGGGGTAGAGGATGAACGTCGACACGTCGAGCATCGTCATCACCGTGTCCAGGTGCATGAAGGCGTGGCTGTGCGGCAATTCGATGGCGATGACCCGACTGGCCTGACCGGTTTCGAACAGACGACGCGTCAAGATCTCGACCGCGACGGGTGTCGTTCGCTCGCCCATGCCGATCATGACCGTCTTGTGACCCAGGACGTGTACGTCGCCACCTTCAATGGTGGCGTTGTGGTGGACGACCTCTTCGTCGAGGAGGAGGTCGAACTTCTCGTCCTTGAAGATCGGGTGGTAGCGGTAGACCGCACGGGTGTGCAGTGACTCGCGCTGGCGCGCCGGTTTCGCCATGGGGTTGATAGTGGCCCCCCCGTAGATCCAGCACGTGTTGTCGCGCTGGAACAGCGTGTTGGGAAGGGGGGGCAGCACGAAGTCGTCGGCGCGCAAGTGTTCCCACGAGAGGCTTCGGGCGGTCATCGGGTGCAGGTCCGCCTTCAAGATCCCGCCGATGAGGTACTCGGCCAACTTCGCGGGCTCGAGATTCTCTAACAATGCGCGGACCGGCTTCACGAGCGAGGGCCCTATCTCATCATCGGTGATGAGCGTGTCGAGCACGAAGGCTCGACCGTCGACCGTGGCCAGCACGTCGGTGAACAGGTCTCCGAAGAGATGGACCTTCACGCCCTTGTCGCGGAGCGCCTGGGCGAAGGCGTCGTGTTCCTCGCGCGCCTTCTTGGCCCAGAGCACGTCGTCGAAGAGCAGGCTCTCGACGTTCGAGGGCGTCAGTCTCGAAAGTTCGAGACCGGGCCGGTGCAGTATCGCCTGCTTGAGTTGGCCCACTTCGGAATCAACGTGGAGTGTCATTACACAACCTCTCTTCTTCTACTTCTTGGGCGTGTTGCCCTTTATCGAGCTAGTGACCCTCTTCGGGCTGAACGTTTTTGGGCGCTAGCAATTCGGCGTGCCACGATGCGGGTACCTCATCGGGAAGGTCAACGGGCGAGGTGATCTCACCGAGTCCTTGGCGGCGGGCATTGAGGAACGCGTAGAGCACCAATCCCGCGAGCAAGACCACGAGCGCCTGGTACACGACCTGGTAGCCGGAGGCGAACGTCACCCACATCGAGAAGAGGACGCTGGCGCCCGCAACGGACAGGTCACGAGCCAGTTGCCAACCCTGTACGCGGCGACGCTTCGACACTAGGAACGTCAACTGGGCGATCGCGGAGAAGAAGTACGGTATCGCGACCGTCACGACGCTCAGGTCCACCAAGTAGGTGAAGACCGTCAGGCCAGAACTCGTCGAGTAGCGCCAGAGCATCAACAATGACGGCAGCGCCGTGCCGACGAGGATGCCGAACCACGCCGTGCCCCTCTTATCGGACCACGCGAAGGGACGCGGGAACAGGTCGTCCTGGGCGATAGCGCGTGAGGTCTCGGTGACGATCAACGTCCACGCGATCAATGCTCCGAGGCCCGAGATAACCGCAACGCCGGCGACGAACTGTCCCGCCCATGCGCTGTGGGGGAACATCGTTTGAAAGGCGTTCACGAAGGGCGAACCGGTATTCACGAGCGTGTGGTGACTAACGAGACCCATGACGACGGCCGTGACGAGAACGTACAGTGCCGCACTCGCCACGGTGCCGATGACCGACGCCCGAAGGACATTCGTACGTGGGTCCTTCACGCGCTTAGCCGTGATGGCGGCCGCTTCAACACCAATGAACGAGAAGAGTGCCACGCCGGCCGCGATACCGATGCCGTTGTAAAGACTGCCACCGGAGGCGTTGAAGGGTCCAAAGTTGGCCTTCGCGACAAAAAACCAGCCGACGACACCCACGAAGAGCAGCGGCAGGAACTTCAAGACCACGGTGACGTTCTGGAACCAGGCCATTTGACGCACGCCGGATAGGTTGATGATCGCCGGGATCCACAGGCCGATCATCGCGATACCCCAGTTCGCCATGCCACTGGGGTGAGAGAACTTGAACAAGGCGTCGACGTAGAAGACCCATGAGGACACAATCGCCGCGTTGCCGGCCCAGGACTGAATCCAGTAGCACCATCCGACCAGGTAGCCGGCGAAGTCGCCGAATTCATGGCGGGAGTACGCGTAGACGCCACCATCGCTATTCGGCACGCGCTTGGTGAGCTGACCGAACAGGACCGCGAGCAGCATCGCGCCTACCGCGATGACGGCGAGAACCGCGATACCCATGGTGCCCGCTCCCGCGAGGACCGCGGGCATCGTGAACACACCGGTACCAACGATGCTGCCGACGACCAATGCCGTGGCGGAGGTGAGTCCCAGGGCGTGGGCCTTTTGCTGGTTGCGATCCGACAGCGGTTCGGCTTCGGGTTCGGATTTCGAGGCGGATGGAGAAATAAGTGACGTCATGTCGGCTCCTCGGTACAGGATCTTGGGTTTTTACATCTGTTTGGTCCCCTTCCATCTAAAGGCTTTACCTTCGGGCTGACCAGGGCCCAAAGTCCAGATTGCTTGAACGGTCGCGCTCTTAATACTGGTGTTAGACCGGCGTTACCTGATGGGTGCGGTTTTTCGCGTCACAAATGTGGCACGACTCGACCCGCGGGTCGCCGACGAACAGAATCCGCCACTGCTCGGCGAGCAGTTCGTTCATCGACTGCTTGAGATGCTGTCTCGACGGGTAAATTGACACGACAGCTCTAGACAAGACGGTTGCGCGGGAGTTTTCGCGTCAATTGCGTCGAGGAGCATCATGCGAATATCGCCACCATTACGTGAACAATCTGCCCGACCGTTGCTTCTTGACGTGAATGAGGAACTCGACTCACCCCCACCCGACGCGCTGGAAGCAGACGAACTCTCGTGATTGCGGAGGGGCCCGTTCGCCGTCCCGCCTCGGGGCCATGTCGGTGCACTCGCCGTACGTGCTGGCATGCGCGCGATTGTCACTCCGGTGGCGTCGTTCGAATCTTCCGGGTCGCGACGTCGAGCGGAGAGTCCAACTCCTCGATTGTGCTTTGTCGTGAATGCGCGGCCCCCACACAGCGCAATCGCGTGGCCTAATTTTCCGTCGCCTGTGTAAACCGCCTCGAGCACCCACGGCGGTCTCGGGGAGACTAGGGATGTTGCTCTTGGGCTTTGAGTACGGCCGACCGATATGTGCTGTTGCGCAGTCTGGTCACAATTCAACCTCGCGAACCCCTGTACTTCATGGCCCGTTCCGCTCCGATGACTGTCTTTTCTGATCAGACGGAGTCACGATGTGCGCAGGTGCGTGAATTAGCGAGAGCGTCTCACGGATCGAGGCTGTGAAACCACTTGTTATTTTGACTCGGCTGATCCAAAGGATCGCTCGCCACTTGATATCCGGGCCGCGTACGCAATCGGCACGATGGTCAAGATCAAGACGAAGACGACCACCGCGTTCACCTCGGGCAACTGTTGACCACGCTGGATGGCCCCGAAAATCCACAGTGGCAGCGTGTTCTGGGCCCCCGCGGTGAAGGTGGTGACAATTACCTCGTCGAAACTCAGCGCGAACGCGAGCAACGCCCCGGCGATGATCGCCGTCGAGAGCATGGGCAGCGTTACGAGTCGGAACGTCTGCAACGGTCGGGCACCGAGATCCGAGGACGCCTCGATCAGTGAGCTCGACGTGCGGCGTAAGCGCGCGACGACGTTGTTGAATACCACCACCATGCAGAACGTCGCGTGTCCCACGATGATCGTGTAGATCGACAGGTCGATGTGGGCGATGTTGAAGGCCGACTGCAACGCGAGGCCGGTCACGATGCCCGGTAGGGCGATTGGCAAGACCAGCATGAGTGACACGGTGTCACGACCGAAGAAGCGGAACCGGTGTATCCCGAAAGCGACGAGCGTACCGAGGACCAACGCGATCAGCGTCGCCGCGCAGCCCGCTTTCACGCTCAGCCATAGAGAACTGCGCACCGCCTGATCGTTGAACGCGACCACGAACCAGTGCGTGGTCCAGTGGCGAATTGGCAGTGACTGCACGTTGGACTTGTCGAATGCGAAGAGGACGATGACGAGCAGCGGACCGAGCAGGAACGTGACGACCAACGCGGCAAAGATAGCGAAGCCACCGCGAGTGAATCGGGAGAGTCTCATATTGCGTCAAAGGCGCCGGCCAGGCGCGCGAGCAGGAGATAGACCGCCATGATGGCGATCGACACAAAGGCGAGTGCCGCGGCAAAAGGTAAATCGCCGCCGTTGATCGCGCTGTCGTAAATGGCGTTGCCAATGAAGTTCGAACTCGACCCACCGATCAACAGTGGTGTGATGAAGTCACCGAGGGTCAGTGAAAAGGTGAAGATCGAGCCCGCCACAATTCCGGGAAGGATCATTGGCATCAGGATCTGGCGAAAGGTGAACCACGAGCCGGCACCTAAGTCGGCGGAGGCTTCGAGGAGCGAGTCGGGGACCCGCTCAAAGGCGCCGTAGATCGGCACGATCATAAAAGGAAGCCAAAGGTAGGAGAAAACGATCCACATGGCCACGTTCGTGTACGCCAAGTTCGTGATCGGAAGTCCGAGATGCGATTCAATACTTGGCAATACGCCGTGGTTCGAGAGGATGTTGATCCACGCGTACACCCGGGCGAGGTAGCTGGCCCACAGCGGCAGGAAGACGAGCGCGAGAAACGCCTGGCGCGAACGTCGCGAAGCGATCTTGGCGATGAAGAAGGCGAACGGCAGGGCGATCACGGCGTCGGTGACGGTGACCAACACGGCCATGATCACCGTTCGCAAAATGATGGTTCCGTATACGGACTGGGTGAAGATCTGCGAGAAGTTGGACCACGTCCACTGATAGGCGATGTTGCCGGTCAGCGAGTTGACACTGAAAAAGGCCGTGACGAGCAGCGCTACCAACGAAGCCAGGTAGACCACCAAGAACCACATCAGTGGTGGTGAAAGGATGAGGGCTCCGCGCAACCAGGGGCGGCGCCACAGCGCCGCCCCGAGTCGTTCGCGAGTCACTTCACGGACGGACATTTGGTGTTACCCCGTGATCTGCGTCCAGGCCTGTTGCCATTGAGTAAAGCCAACGCAGTCGTTCGTTCCGTTGTCACACGTGGTGAGCGGGGTCTTCCAGAACTTGATGGTCGTGAAATACGACTGCGGGGCGTTGGCGTGGTACGCGGCGCAACCGCCCTTTTCCAACGTGTTCATGATCGGACAGGCCAGTGTGTTGGCCGGGGTCTCGCCATAGGAGATGGCGTCCTCGGCTTGGATCTTGGGCGTCGACATGTACGCCATCCACTTGTAGGCACAGTTCGGATCGGGCGCGTTGGCGGCGAGCATCCACGTGTCGGCCCAGCCCGTGGCCCCTTCCTTCGGAATGGTGTCATTCACCGGGGCGCCGGCAGCTTTCAGCGTCGACGTCTGGTACGGCCACGCCGCTCCGACCACGACCGCACCGTTTTGGAAGAGCGAGATCTCTTGGCTCGCGAGGTCCCAGTACTTCTTGATCAAGGGGTGCTCGGCCTTCAGCAAATTGACGGCCGCAGTGAACTGCGTCTGGGTCAGCTCGTAAGGGTCGGTGATGCCCAGACTGGGCTTGGCCGACTCGAGATAGAGCGCCGCGTCGGCGATCTGAATCGGGTTGTCAGGAATTGAGACCTCCCCCTTGTACTTGTTGCTGTAAATCACCGACCACGACGTCGGTGCGACCTTGAACGTCTTGGTCGAGTACAAGAGGACGTTTGGTCCGAATTCGAAACTCACCCCGTAGTGGTAGCCGTTGATCGTGTTGAACGAGGGCGACTTCAAGAAGGGCTCGAACTCGCTCCACGAAGGGATCAACTTGATGTTGATGGGCTTCACGTCGCCGCCATAGATGAGGCGGAGATCCGCGTCGCCCGAGGCGGAGACGAGGTCCCATTGGTGACCGCCGCCGTTCGCCATGAGCGACACCATCTCACTCGACGAGCCCGCATATTTGACGTTGACTACGCAGCCGGTCGTCTTCTCGAACGGCTTCACCCACTGCGGCTGGGTGTAGCCCTCCCAGGCGATGATGTTCAATTTGCCCTCGCCCTTGCCGATCGAAGATGGCACCTTGATGCTCTGCGTGGGTGGCGTTCCCAATGAGGCGCCCGCGGGTGCGCTGAGAGCGATTGGTACAACGAAGACGCTGAACAAGAGTGCTCCAGCTCCCGCGCCGACCCATCGTAGGAATCGTGGCCTGTTCATATTGCTCCTTTGGCTTGTACTCCGAGCTGTGTTTCAACTACGGAGTGTGACGTTAGAGGGAAGGCATCGTTGAGGTCCCACGACAACGTCACCCGACTCTCGGGTGCTACGACGTTTATTTGAGAGCCACCCGAACTGTTCTGGCGTGCGACTGTCATGGTGTTGCCGTCGTCGAGGCGAACACTGAAACGGGTCACCATGCCGAGGTAGGCCACGTCGATTACGCTCCCCGCGGCGTAGGTACGCCCTTCGGTGCGTGGACCGTTCGATATCTCTATCTTTTCCGGGCGCAGGACTGCGCGACCGTCGGGGACCTCGATCACGTTCGACGTTCCGACAAACGACGCCACATATTCAGATGCCGGGCGCTCGTACACCTCAGACGGAGGTCCAATCTGTTCGATTCGGCCACTTCGGAACACCGCCAATCGGTCACTCATCGTCAACGCCTCTTCCTGGTCGTGGGTGACGTAGATAAAGGTAATGCCGACCTGACGTTGGATTCGTTTGAGCTCCACTTGCATCTCTTGGCGAAGTTTGAGGTCGAGTGCGCCGAGCGGCTCGTCGAGCAAGAGCACCTGCGGCTCGTTGATGATTGCCCTGGCCAACGCGACTCGTTGACGCTGACCGCCGGAGAGTTGCGCGGGGCGACGCGTGGCGAATTCCGTCATCTGCACCATCTCGAGTGCCGTCTTGACGCGTGCCACTATCTCAGTGCGCTTCACGCGTCGAACCCGTAGACCGTAGGCCACGTTCCGGGCGACATCGAAGTGCGGAAAGAGGGCGTAGTCCTGGAAGACAGTGTTCACGCCGCGCTGGTAGGGCGGGGTACCCGTAACGTCGACGCCGCGTAGGGAGATCGTCCCTGCGTCGGGAACCTCGAAGCCCGCGATGAGTCGCAGTAACGTCGTCTTTCCCGAACCCGAGGGTCCCAACATGGTGAAAAACTCGCCGCGATAGACCTCCAGATCGACGTCGCTCACCGCCTCGTGTGATCCGAAGCGCTTCGTGATTCCACGCAGCAGGATTCCCTGTTCCGAACTCGTTGCATTTTCACGGGTCGTCGATGGCTCAGTCACGACACGCCCCACTCTGGTGCCAGCGAATCTCGTGCGAGTGGAGGGCCTCACTACGAGCCGGCGCTTCATTCAGCGAGCAGGCATCGATGATGATCGAGTCGAACGGAGGTCGGGCTACCTCGAACACCACCGCCCCCTCTGTCTCGGCCAATAGTTACGGAATCATCAAACACCATCAAGTCGAGACATACAAACCCGATCAAGATGGAGCAAGCATCAGACAGGAATCATAGATTTTATTTTCGCTCAGTTGGGAGGCTTGAGAAACAGATCAGGCGTGAGTTCGATTGAATACCTGACGCGTCTTTCGGTCATATCCGGACACGGAATACGGGGCAGGTGCAATCGCTCGCGATCACGACTGACCACGTTCAATTGCTCCTCACCACCGGCATCGAGACGGAAATCTCTGGAGCGGGCGACGAGAATCGAAACCGCGTTCTCGGCTGGGGAAGTTGTTGCTATCGCGTCGAATCTCGCGGCAACCAGGGATTACAGTCTCAAGTTGTGACGGTGACGTTCGACGTCGGCGACTGATACGACCGGCCGAAACCGCTGTAGGTCGCGTAGATGGAGTCGGACCCGACGGGCGGATTCGACAAAGTAAGTAAGCACTCGCCAAACGGGCTCGCATGGCAGATGGCAATCGTCGCTCCAACGTGCACCGTGATCGGGGAAAGTGGATAGATGCCCTCGCCGTTAGCTCGAATACCCGTGACCTGCACCACCACCGGCTCGCCTCCAGAAACGACTGGCCCAGACGTGACCGCGTCGAACGCCGATGACGCGACCGGAATTACGAACTCCGGGTCAGTCGGTGCCGAATACCCGAAGCGGTTATGCGACTGGGCGGTGACCCAGTACACGTGATGGTCCTCGAGCCCGGAGATGATGCAGTTGGGTTCAAAGTACACCGGTGCCGAACACTGCTTGATGATCGTTCCGTTGGAAATGTTCACGCGGTAGCTGTTAACTGGCGCGCCGCCCGCGCTCGACGGCGGATGCATGTAGGTCCAGACCTTGCCATTGTTGATGTTCCCCGAAACCTGCCGTGGTGACGTCGGGATTGCGGCGGAACAGTTCGCGGACGTGCTCGACCACGCAATGTTGCCGGAGGCATCGACAGCGACGAATCGATGTGCGCCGTAGCCGACAGCGCTCCAGTGTGAAGTTGCGTCAATTGGCGCCGCGGCGGTCGTCCACGTCGTTCCCGAGGTCGACGAAATGAAATTTGCGGTTGACGTGCTGGATTGACCGACGCCGACAAAGGTGCCGCAACCGAACGTTGCGCCATCTATCTCGTGGGCGGGAGAGAGTTGATGCACCGTCCAGACGCTTCCGTACAGGGATGTCGCGATGTAGCCAGAGCTCGAGTTATCGAGCACCACAAATTCGCCTATGCCATAGACGACGGCTCCCCATTTGGCCACCGTGTTTGGTGCCGGGAAGAGTCGACCCCATTTCACGCCATTGGTCGAGATCGCTACCGCGCCCAACGCTGAGTCAGTCGCGACGAAGTGTCCATTTCCATAGGCGACCGATGTGAAGTCATAGTTGGAGTGGTTCCACACTTGCGTCCACTGCGTCCCGTTTGTCGAAGTGTCGATCTGTCCCGCCGAACTCACCGCCTCAAACCGTCCGTCGCCGAATGAGAGAGCGGTCCATGGACCGGCCGGCCCCGAGGTCGCGGTCCAACTCTGCCCATTCGTCGAAACCATTTCATTCGGATCCGCGTTTGTTGATGAGAGTGCCACGAACTGGCCTTTTCCATACGTAACCGATTGCCACGATCCGGCCGGCACGGGATATTCCTTCCACGTTGAGCCGTCGGGCGAGACGGCGACATCTGCCGAGTCACCTAGTGCGACCCAATGCCCTCCGCCGTAGTCGACTGCGTTCCAACTCCCCGTTGGAGATGGCTCCGTCGCAATGCTCCATCCATTAAGCGTTGAACTGCCCATTGCGACGGTTACGGGTGATGCGATAAAACAGACCACCGCGATCAAAGCAGTGGCGGCAGCCGCGGTCCGGAATCGAAACCCTGGAGTTTCCCTCAAAAGTGTGCCCTTTAGTTGTTATCCAACCCTCGCATCGACAAGGCAAACACCTCACTACAGATTCGCAACACGTCGTATTTTCGCGCCTCGTAGGAAGAACAGTGGCGGAATCGAAGGAGTGCGACTGCAGATCGCGCGAAATCTTCACAACGTGATTGAGTTGGATTGTCATGGTTAGGCATACTGCGGGCGTACTGCCGACCGTTGCTTGTCGGTTCCTTTCTGAACAATGGACGTGTTGACAGCGATTCGTGGGCGGTGCATGCGGGTTTGCGTCGGGCCGAGGACGCATACGACATCGACTGAATCGAATTAAGTCTTAACGGCTGTAATGAATGATGACGATCATGGGATACGGGTGTAAAGAAAGTGGAGGACTACTGATTATGCCTTTCCCCGACGATCTCGACGACGCGCTGCGCAGGGCGGACCCTCTATCGGAAATGGCGCTGGAATCGCCGCCAATTGAGGCTGCGCTTAATGAGCTCGGTCAGCATCTGCTGAGAGTTCCAACATCGGCCTCTCACGCGTGGAGGCGCACCAAGCGACCGTGGCTGACTAGACGAATTCTCGCCGTGAGTTTGGCAAGTTTCCTTGTCGTTGGGGTTGCGGGAGCAGCATCTGTCGTGCTGAAGGCCCGGACAGGGCAGCAGCAGCCGGCACAATACGTGAGTGCCGGGGGGCCCGGAGAAATCCTCCGGACGTGGGCCCCGGACTTCTGCAAAGTCGCCCTTTCGGTCTCGTCCAATATCGAGTATCCCTCAAGCGACGAGAACTGGCGACTTCGAGTACTGGCCTTTGAGAATCAAATTCCAAATCCGAACACCACGGGTGCCTGTCCTGTAACGCCTCCGGGGGGCACGCCATATCACCGGCAAGTCGAGGTTTCGACTGGAGCCGAACGCGGATGGTTTGCCATGAGCGCGTTCTGCGCATGGGTGAGTGACTACGGGCACGCGAAAAAGTCCGGGAACACCTTGAAGGCGTCCAAAGCCGCTAGCGAAGTTGCCAACGCCATGGCGTGGCCAGCAGTACGAGCCGAATTGTCATATCCATTGAAGTGGTCCGTGTTTGGTTGGTTCTTGCCGTTCCAACGTGTCGTTGCGTCGGGCAACGCGACCAAAGTTCTGCGAACGCTGGCACGTCCCCATAACCCTTGTACGGAATTCATACCGGCATCGTGAGACGTCCGTTCTCCGACGGCTCGAGTTCGCACCTTGAAGTGACAGATCCCTCGAGACACCAAGTGGAAAGATTCGAAACACTCTTCGTCACGAATCGACTCGACATTCTCAAATACCTCGTTCGTCGCTGCGTCGACACCGACGAGGCCGCCGACGCTCTTGCGGAGACGTTCATCGTGGCCTGGAGACGCATTGACGTGGTGCCCGACGGACTCGAGGGGCGGCTCTGGCTCTTTGGTGTCGCGCGGAACGTCCTCTTCAAGCTGTACAAGAAGAGACAACTCTCAACCGCAATCAATGAACGACTGGCGACGGAACTCCGATCCGTTGTCACGACCTCGAGGAATGATTGGGACGGAGGTGCTGTGGACACGGCACTTTCGCAGCTGTCGAAATCCGACCGCGAAATAGTTGAACTCAGCGCATGGGAGGAATTGGCTCCAGGCGAGATTGCCATTGTGCTCGGAATCTCCCCGAATGCAGCTCGTGTGCGACTCCATCGTGCTAGGCACAGACTCGCTGAAATCTTGTTGCAGCCCGAGTTGAGAACGCGAGACGGTCTCCTCCCGTAGTGTCTCGATGTCGATAGCAAGCGACGAAAGATGAAAGTCAAACCTTTTTGGGACTAATTCTCTTATCTCAGATGTCTCTTGGCGAGTGACGAAGGTCGCTCATGCCGTCTCGAGAATCTGATCTCGATCGTGACGGGCTTATTGGGAACCTATTTGAAACTTTCTACGGCTTGCCGGACATTAAGTAATCGTGAGAATGATTTTTGACGGCGAATCCGACGGTGACCTCTGGTCTCAGGTAAGCACCCATAATGGTGCCGCGTTCGCTGAACTCTTCGAACGCCACTCGAAGTCCGTATATAACCACTGCTTTCGTTTGACCGGCTCCTGGTCGGCGGCAGAAGATTTGACGAGCGTCGTCTTTCTCCAAGCTTGGCGACGACGAGATCAGGTCAGGATTCACGGCGACTCGATCCTTCCCTGGTTGTTGGCGGTCGCGAACAACGCCACGCGAAACTCTGAACGGTCGCTTCGTCGACACCGACTCCTCCTCGCAAAACTTCCGCGATCGGGTCCATCCTCAGAGTTCGAAGACGGCATCGGTGATCGGATGGACGACGAACGCAGAATGCAATTGATACTGATTTTGGTCAATCGTCTGAAAGCAAGAGAACGAGAGATCATTGCGCTCTGTGACTGGTCCGACCTCAGTTACGCCGAGGCAGCGTCAGCGTTGAACATTCCTATCGGAACCGTCCGATCTCGTCTCTTTCGAGCGCGAGAACATTTGAGATCTCTCCTCGATCACGCCATGTCACAAAATTCGACTGCTCAACTCATTGTTCTAGATAGTGCGAAGGAGGCCCATGACTTTTCTTGATCAGATACCTGCCGCGCGAAATATGCCGACGGCCCGACACCATGCGGCGCGTCGACAGTTAATGGACGTAGTGGACCAAACAGCTCGATCATGGTGGCGCTTGGGACGAAGCGCGACGCTTGCCTTGGTGATAGGTCTGATGGTGACGGGCAGCGCTGCCGCCGGCGTCCTGAGCTCGTCTACACCAACGACCATTCCGAGCCCGAGTGCGAGTGCCGCGATTGCTCCGCCACCTGGAGCGCAGTCGCCTTCGGGCATCACCGTTAATCCCGGTCAGCCGCTCACCCCAATGGGTGCACCAGCGGTCGCTTCGGTTGCGACAACAGCCTGCACCTCCAGCGACGTGATTGCGACTCTGACAGGGTCGGGCCTATACAACAACGTCGCCACCGCACAAGAGATAGTCAGTTTGTCAGCAACGAGCCCTTGCTATTTGAGCGGCTACGCGGAGTTGAAATTCTCCAGCGAATCTGGCACAACGGTGAAAACGACGGTTGTTGATGGAGGTTATGTCGGCGCTCCACTCGGAATCTCCAAAGTGAGTCTCAGTTCGACGAACGATGGGTCATTCCTTTTTCAATACACAGGGACTCAGAATGGCGCGACGAGTAGTTGCCCACTCGAAACATCGTTGAGCATTGAAATCCCCAACCAGTCTCTGACAGTGAATGTCATTGTCAACGGAGTTTCGCTACTGGTCTGCGGCACGGTCAATGTATCCCCGATCATTCAAGGCGATTCCATAGATAGGTACGTATCGTGAATATTTTGAATCGGTGCTGACAACTCAAAGAATTGAAAATGCGGAGACCAGGTTTTCGGTGCGTGCCGGTTCACATTGGGCCACCGTAGATGAAGTCGTGCGACGCTGTCGGTCGTTTCGAGACATCAAGCCCTGATGCGACGAATGCCCAAGAATGAGATACCGGCCAACAGGGCCGCAAGTCCGACGTAGAACGCTCCCTCGAGAAGTTGCAATGTCCAATACTGACCATTCGCGATGTAGATCGCAACGGTCCGTAAATGCAAATGGTGGCTGCAGTAACTCCCCTGGACTCTCGCTTCTTCACAGACGCCCATCGCGCGTTCCGACTTGCCAATGAGAGCTTGGCTCGGAATTCCTTTCGTTGTCACCGGTACGAAGCCTTGGTTAAGTTGCCAGGAATTCGACGGAGTCCCGCCCGAGGAATAGAAGCCACTGCTGGATCCCGCCTCCATCTGATCGCCCTGCACTGTCATCACCGATGGGGTTACCAAATGCGGTCGAACCTGATCTGCGAACGAGAGGAATACTCCAGCGAAAAGAATGATGCACACAGCGAGCGACCAACCCGCTCGTCGGATCAACAGCCCGACGGCGACGGCCAGAACGAAACAGAAGACGCCGTAGCCGATCTCCACGAAACCCGAAATGGGAAATGCTTTGGGAACAATCCGAGCGGCGTCATGTGATGCGCGGACCCACCAGGAGAGCACCAAGCACAGGGTTGTGCAGATGACCACGATCGTCGTGACGCCCGTGAGGTACTTACTCCTGAGCCATTTGGAACGTGAACCCGACTGAGTCCACGCCAATCGATTGGTCTTCTGCTCGATTTCGCGCGCAACGGCGTTGACCCCGAGTATCAAACCGAGCAAAGGGGCATAAATCGCGCCAATGACCGTGGCGACGTCGTCATTGTGTGCACCAGAGACGGACACCTTGGCTTCCAATGCGGCGCAGTAATTGACGTCACGGGTGATGCTACTGAGCCTGCCTTTACACGGCGCAGCAAGGTACTGGTTCCACAACGACTGCTCGTGCTGGCCCGTGACAATCAGCCAAATCACGAAGACGACTGCAGCGGCGAAGAACGCGACGACGATGGATCGCTGTTGGCGCCACACAACCCACATCATTCGCCGAGCCCTTCATCATCGTGACTATGGCGGTCTTTCGCGCCCGGCGAACCTTCTCGCAGATACGCCAGGACGATCTCCTCGAGGGTTGGTCGCTCGACACGCCATTGTGTCTCGTCAATGGGAAGTTCGACACGTACGAGGAGTGACTGTCCCCGAGTACTGGATTGGCTGTTGATCACGCTGACACCGGGCGGCGGCAAAAGGTCGCCGTCGTGGACAGCAGAGAGTATCCGGTGACTCTCCAATACGTATTCGGTGTCATTCGATAAGACGACGCGTGAGTGAGCGAGCACAACGACGTAGTCGCAGATGGCCACCACGTCGCCGAGTGAGTGGGTGGAGAGTAGAACGCTCGAGTCACAATCAGCGACCTGTCGCATGAGGATTCGGAGCAGTTCATCACGCGCCACTGGGTCAAGCGCGGCGGCCGGTTCGTCCAGCAGCAGCAACTCAGGTTCTTTCGCCAGACACAGCGTGAGTGCCACCTGCGCTTGCTGGCCTCCGGAGAGGTTGCCGATGCGCGAACGTAGGGGTATGTCGAGCTGCGCCAAGTGCTCCTGGGCGACAGCCATGTTCCAGTTCGGATTGTTCTTCGCACCGAAACGCAGCATCTCGGCCACGCGAAAGCTCTTATAGAGTGGCCGTTCCTGGTCGAGATATCCGACCCTTTCCTTCAGGTCGCCACTGCCGGAAGTGGGTGATTCTCCGAGTACTCGTAAGTTTCCAACACTCGGTTGATCCAGTCCAGCCGCCATTCGCAGGAGTGTGGATTTCCCCGCGCCGTTCGGTCCAACGAGGGCAGCCACCCTTCCTTTGGGAATCGTCAATGTGCAATCCTGCAAGCCCCATTTTCGTCGATAGCGCTTTCCCAGGTTCACCGTCTCGAGAACGGCCGTCCCGTCGATCATGTACGTACGTCGCCATCTTGACGAAACGCCAGGGTGATGAGTTCCAAAATTTGCTCTTCGCTGATGCCGAAGTGACGGGCTTCGGTGATTGTGTCACGAAGTTTGCGTTCAAGGGATTCACGTTCGGTCGCATCGAAAGGACGACTCGAGTACGACGTGATGAAAGTTCCGAGTCCCGCCCGACCTTCAGCGATGCCTAAGTGCTCGAGTTCTCGGTACGCGCGGTGCACCGTGTTGGGATTGATCGTTATCTGAGTCACCACGTCGCGCAGCGAGGGAAGTTGATCGCCCTCTCGCAAAAGGCCAGAAACCATGGCGTTGCGGACTTGGTCGACCAGTTGTCGATACGGTGCCACACCGCTTCGCGGATCCAGCCGAAAGGTAATGGATGGAGGCTTCTCGGTCATGCATTAGTACACTAATGCAGTTGCTACTTCACATTTGCCCAGACGGTACTTATATCGGATTGCGGCTGGTTTCGACCTGAGAGGAGAACCGGCCAGTGAAGTGTTGCGGATCAGACATGTCGGATCTTCGATCTGAACAGTGTGAGACCCACGCTTGAAGAATTGCGTAGATCACCGTGGTGTATTAGTGTACTAGTACATGAGCAACCACCCAACCATTGTCTTCCACCTCGATACCCGCTCGGATCGACCGCCCTTTCGCCAACTCGTTGATCAGGTTGCTGGCGCGTTCGAACGTGGGCAACTCCGGGTTGGCGACCAACTGCCATCGGTGCGCGAAGTAGTGCGTCAGATCACGATCAATCCCAACACGGTGCACCGCGCGTACCGCGAGCTCGAACACCTGGGTCTCGTCGAGGGTCGTCTCGGGTTGGGGACGTTCGTGGTTGAAGCCGTGGAGAGTGCCCCGCGGGAGTACCGAGCACAGTCCTGGCGCGACACGTTGCGTGAAGGTGTTGCTCAGGCGCGCTCGAGTGGAGTTGGGGACGACGACATTGTCCTCGGGCTGCAGTCGCTTCTGTCGAGCGACGCGGAGGTCCGCTCGTGACCGGCGACGATCTGGTCATCGAGACTGAGGCGTTGACGAAGCGATTTCGCCGCCGTACGGCGCTCAACGAGTGTTCACTCTCGGTTCCACGAGGTCGGATTGCCGCCCTCGTCGGTCCCAACGGAGCCGGAAAAACGACGTTGCTACGACTTCTCGCAGGTCTTTCGAAACCATCGGAAGGAGGAATCTCAGTCTTCGGCAAAGAGATGTCAACGATGAATGTCGAACTTCGCGCTCGCGTGGGATATCTCGATCAGGACCGTCCTTTATATCCGTGGTGGCGCGTGCGCGAAATTCTGGAGTTTGGTCGTCGCATCAATCCCGCATGGGACACGGAGTTCGCGACGCGGCACCTTTCACGTCTCGACATCGATCTTGAAAGCCGCGTGCGCGATCTATCGGGTGGTCAACGTGCGCAGGTCGCGCTTGCGGTGTGTTTCGCCAAGCGACCCGAGCTCATATTGCTCGACGAACCTGCTTCCGCATTGGACCCTGTAGCCCGCCAGGACCTCCTACATGACATCACCGAACTCTTCGCAGATAATGAATCGAGTGTTCTGATGGCCACCCACGCCATTGATGACGTGGCAGCCATTTGTGATTACGTCATCATCCTCTCTCAGTCGCGCGTCGTGCTGAGCGAAGACCTCGACTACGTGCTCGAAAGCCATCGATTCTTAAGCCGGGGTCTCGACGACGGAGTGCCCGTTCCGCGCGGAGCCACGGTGTTGCAAGAACTACGCACCACACGCGAGGTGACCTACCTTGTTCGTCTGGCGATGCCACTCGAGCGCGATGGCTGGCGAATTGAGCGGCCGACGTTCAACGAAATCGCCATCGCCTATCTCAGAGACCAGCATCGATCAACCCCTGCAAAATCAGAATTTGGCGAAGAAGCCGGTGCCACGCCATGATCTGGATCGCTTGGCGATTTCAGCGTTCGGTCGTCGTTGCACTGGCCTTCTTGGCACTCGTCTTGATCGGCGTCATCCTCATCACGGGCATCGTGCAACATCACGACCTTGTTCAATACATGGCCGCACCGTGCCGCGGCCATCAAGTTCGAACACCGAGACGCGGAGACCTTTGCGGTGAACTCGCAGTGAAGTTGGACAATATCCACGCGTTCAACAACATCATCCGGGTAGCGGGTTATATCGTCGCGCCGCTCGTCGGAGCATTACTTGGTCTACTCGCCGTGGCGAGTGAGGTTGACAACCGCACCGTACGGTTGGCCTGGACGCAGTCGATTTCTCGCACCCGCTGGTTCGTCGCTAAGGCGGGGGTTGGCGCGGTCCTCGTCACAATGATCCTCGTGCCCACGGCAATTGTTCTGTCGTGGTGGAGCGGGACCATTGGCGATCGCGATCTCTTCGCACGTGAGACGTACGGAATCGCCGGTTGGGATTTGGTCGCCTATGGCCTTTTCATGTTCGCGTTGACATTGCTTCTCGGTGCGGTGATTCGGCGCGTGGGCTGGGCTCTTGCGGCGTCCGTTCTCCTGTTCCTCCTCGCGGCATTTTCCCTGCCATCGCAGGTGCGCTCGCATCTGGTCACGCCGACGGTCAAGTGGAGCGAACCATACGTGGTGACCAACGGAGACTTCACAGGGAGTGCCGCGCCCTATCCCTATAACGCGTGGCTTTTGGTCCAAGGCGTTGTGCCTCGTTCGACCACCGGTATTCCGACGTACCGCGAAGTATCTGCGACGTATCCCAGAGTCGGTTCGTGCATCGTGAAATTGCCGACGAAGACCGAGAGCGAATACGTGAAGGCCGAACTCGAGTGCTACAAGAAATTCCATGTGGAGAACGTCGCGGTTTATATAGCCGACGACCAGTTCTGGACCCTCCAATTTCGTGAAGGTCTCCTCTGCCTGGCGGCCGGGGTGATTATGGCGGGTGGCGCGCTGCTGATCATTCGAAGGATCGAGCCGTAGACGCGAGAGCAATGGCGAGTCGTACCTTCCCTGACATCCTCGAAGTTGACTTCGACGCTCTGTCCGTCATTGAATTCAGTTTTCTTCTATCGATTCTCAGGCATGCAACGGGCACGTATGGGCATGTAACACGGTCAGTCGCGCTCAGCGGTCACGACTGGCTAACGACAGCCCCTCGTTATGGTGCTGAAGCTGAAACACCGTGGAGCGGGCGACGGGGATCGAACTCACGTTCTCAACTTGGGAAGCCCTATGCGTCCGTGAACCGTGGGATTCGTGCGGGCCAGAGCAGTAATCACATAGACCAAGAAGAGGGATCGCGCTCGTGCGGTTCGAGGGTTGGAATGCAATCGATACTCTCTAGGTGTGCCGGAGCCAGGGACGCCATTAGAGCAGTTAGGGTTCCTCACCATCGGGCTCTTCGATGCCGCTGAACCGGGACCGGGCCACGAGAGCGTTCTTGAGGTCATTGAGCTCGGTGAGCAGCTGGGTTTTGACAGTGCGTGGCTCCGTCATCGCCATCTTCAATACGGCATCTCCTCCCCGCTGACGGTATTAGCGGCCGCGACGCAACGTACTACCCGGATCGAGCTCGGCACCGCGGTAATCCCCCTCGGATGGGAGAACCCCCTTCGTCTCGCAGAGGACCTGGCGACCGTGGACGTGCTCTCGGGCGGGCGGCTGAACCCTGGCGTCAGTGTGGGTGAGCCGCGCAACTTCGAGCACTTCAAGAACAACCTTTATCCCTCGAGCGCCGAAGCCGAAGACTTCAGTTACGAACGGGTGACCCGTCTGTTGCGCGCCATCGAAGGGCAGCCCGTCAGTACGTTCCACGGGGTTCAAGGCATCGAGACGTTCTCAGAGCGGGTTGAACCCCATTCTCCGGGGCTGCGAAAACGTATGTGGTACGGCGGGGCGAGCTTGGGCTCGGCACGATGGGCCGGCCTCAACGGGCTCAACTTCCTCTCCAGCAGTGTCGTCCGAGTGGAGAATGCCGAGGGCGAAGACGTGCCGAACTTCGCGGAGATCCAGCGCTCGCACATCGATGCCTTCCGGGCGGCCCACCCCGATGGGGAGAGGGCCCGGGCTTCCCAGGGTCTGGTGGTCATCCCAACCGACCGGGCCTCGCGCACCCAAAAGGCCAAGTACCAGGCCTACGTCGACTCGCGCACGCCCCGAACCGAGTCGCCGCAGGGACCAGCTCGAATGATGTTCGCTCGAGATGTCATCGGCAACTCTCAGCAGATTGCAGAAGCCCTTTACGCTGACTCCGGTTTCCGAAAAGTCCGAGAGGTGGTCTTCGCACTGCCCTTCTCGTTCGACCACGAGGACTACGTGCAGATCATCACCGATATTGCCGAACGACTAGGACCGGCCTTGGGGTGGAAGCCGAAGACTACCGAGAGGTGAGCCACGCAATGAGACGGCACCACGCGTCAAATGGTCGAAACAGAGATCCCCGGGGCCGGCGACGAGAATTGAGTTCGCCTTCTCAGCGTGGGAAGCGCGGAGAAGGCGGATCGGGTCTGAATTAATTCCCGCGTGGTGTCAATTCACATCTGTGCATTGCGCGTCAGTTCTGTTGACGTTCAACGGCTCTTCAGGAGTCATCGAAGTCGCTCCAGGCGTTCGATCGCTTCCTCGAGCACTTCGAGACGCTTTGAAAACATCCAACGCACCAGGTTCCGGCCCGCGACCTTGTCGTCGTAGAAGACCGAACTCGGGATCGCCACAACACCACACCGCTCGGCAAGCTCCAGGCAGAACGTGTAGAAGTCCTTGTCCGAAAGTGGCGCAATGTCCGTCGTAAGGAAAAATGTTCCGGGAGGCGCGAAGACGTGGAAGCCAACACCATCAAGTCCCGCCGCAAGAAGGTCGCGCTTTTGTCGAAGCGTCTGCGCGGCCTCGACGAGGTAATCATCACTCTGCGTGAGACCCTCGGCAATTGCGTATTGAAACGGAGCCGCGTTGACGAAGGTGAGAAACTGCTTTGCCGTGCGAATCGCTCTGATGAGCTCGGGTCGTGCGCACGCCCACCCGACCTTCCAACCCGTAAAGGAGAAGGTCTTTGCGGCTGACGATATCGTGATTGTTCGTTCAGCCATGCCCGCAAGCGATGCGAGCGAGAGGTGGGGTGATTCGTAGACGAGGTGTTCGTACACCTCATCGGTGACGGCGATCAGATTGTGGCGCCGACACGCGTCGGCGATGATTTCGAGTTCGGCGCGGCTGAATACCTTGGGTGGGATTGTGTGGAGTGTTCACCAGTATGAGCCGAGTCCGATCGGTGATCGCGCTCTCAAGGGTGTCGCGGTCAAACGACCAGAGAGGGGCTTGGAGTTGCACGACACGACGTTGTGCACCTGCCATCGCGGTGCAGGCAGCGTAGGAGTCGTAATACGGCTCGAACATCACGACCTCGTCGCCGGTCTCGCACGGTGACAAGAGACACGCCGCAATGGCTTCGGTCGCGCCGGTGGTGACCAAGATTTCGTTTTCCGGAGAGAAGTCGAGACCGTTGTAGTGCTTTTGGTGCCAGGCGATGGCCGAACGCAGTTCGCTGATCCCGTCCACGGGCGGATACTGATTGTGCCCGGACTCGATCGCTCGGATCGCGGCGCGTTTAATGGCATCCGGCCCATCAGTGTCGGGGAATCCCTGCCCGAGGTTGATCGAACCGGTCGCGACGGCGAGCGCGGACATCTCTGAAAAGATCGTGCTGGTGAAGTCCTGGAGACGGGAGTTCAGATAGCGCACTCGACCCTTCATTCCGGAACACTTTACTGTTGTGATCTTCCTAATCGTCCGTGGTGGTTGTCAGTCGGTGGTTGGGTCTATGTTCAAGCGCCTTTCGTTAAGGAGGGACTTTCGTCGCGTACGTCGGCTACGAATGGATAGCTACCACCGGCACAGAAGAAACGCTCGATTGGCCGAGTGACCCGGGAACGAGATCCAACACCGCTCGACTGCTTAAGGCGCTGTCTCGATTGGTAAAGTGACTTCACAGCTCTAGACACGACGGTTGCGACGAGATCTATCGTCAGTTACGTTTAGGAGCGTTATGCGAACTTCGCTACGATTACGTGAATCATCGTCACGACCAACGCCCTTCGGCGCGAGGAAGAAGCCCATTGCGCGTCGAAACAACGTCCTAGAAGCAAGCGTCCTGTCGTGATGATTGACCGACCCGTTCGCTCCGCCGCCTCCGGGCCGTGCCAATGCAGTCGCCACACGTGCGGGCACGTGGGCGATTGTCACTCAGGCGGAGTCGTACGATTCTCTCGGAACTCCCGTTCGAAGTCCCACTTTTCGGTTGTACTTTGTCGCGAGTGTGCGGCCCCCCACACAGCGCAATCGCGTGGCGCAATTTTTCTGTCGCTCGCGTAACTTGGAAACGTCGAAATCGACGTCCTGATACCGCTCGGGTCAGCATTTATTGGATATTGCCGGACTCGTTTAAACCCTTGGCGCCTTATGGGTTTGGAAGGAATTCTTTGGAGCGGCGACGAGAATCGAACTCGCGTTCTCAGCTTGGGAAGCAGATGTTCACGCCATTAGGTTGGAGAGAACAGTTAGTCCCGGAGATGGTTTCGTGGTCATTAAGAACATTGGATTTTTGTCGTTCGGTCACTGGGCGCCTTCGCCGCGTTCGCGGACTCGTTCGGCGTCGGACGCCCTCCTGCAGTCCATTGATCTCGCGATCGCGGCCGAGGAGCTTGGTGCCGACGGCGCGTATTTCCGGGTTCATCACTTCGCCAACCAGCTTTCGTCGCCGTTCCCGCTGCTTGCCGCCATTGGTGCAAGGACCAGCCGGATCGAAATCGGCACCGCCGTGATCGACATGCGCTACGAGAACCCGCTCTATATGGCAGAGGATGCGGGGTCCGCCGACCTGATCTCGGGCGGGCGCTTGCAACTCGGCATCAGCCGTGGATCACCTGAACAGGTCATCGAGGGCTATCGCTATTTTGGCTACGAACCGGCCGATGGCACCGATCAAGCGGACATGGCACGGGAGCACACGCGGGTCTTCCTGGAGGCTCTGAAGGGCGACGGTTTCGCCGAGCCGAACCCGCGACCAATGTTCGAAAACCCACCCGGGCTGCTTCGAGTCGAGCCGCACTCGAACGGTCTGCGTGAGCGGATTTGGTGGGGCGCCGGGACCCGCAGGACCGCCGAGTGGGCGGCGGAGCAGGGGATGAATCTCATGAGTTCGACGCTTCTGAGCGAAGACACGGGCGTGCCATTCCACCAACTGCAGGCCGAGCAGATCGAGCGATTCCGCACGGCCTGGGCCGATTCGGGTCACACGGGTACGCCTCGCGTCTCGGTCAGTCGCAGTATCTTTCCAATCGTCAGCGACCTTGACCGCTCGTATTTTGGACACGAGGGCGAATCGCAGGACCAAATCGGCTACATCGACGGCGGAATAGCGCGCTTCGGCAAGACCTACGCCGCGCCGCCTGAGCAGCTGATTGCGCAGTTGGCCAACGATGAGGCGATTGCTAGCGCCGACACGTTGCTACTCACAATCCCCAATCAACTCGGCGTCGACTATTGCGCCCACGTGCTTGAGACGCTGCTGAGTGAAGTTGCGCCAACACTTGGATGGCGTTGAGATGTTTCGACACAGTCATGGCGAATGAGTACGGGACAACTGCGGTCACTCTCGTTCATCACTGGACGCATTCAAGCTCTTGCATTCGTTGGGTATTTGATGACAATCGTTGGAGCGGGCGACGAGAATCGAACTCAAGTTCTCAGCTTGGGAAGCTGAGAGTGACAAATGCGAGCCCGACGGGTAAATCCTGAAGAATGTGTCGTCCACGGCGCCAACACCTGTGACGAAGTCGAGTCCCGGCTTCACGGAATAGCCCTTGACTATCTCGGTTGTGCCGACCTGGGAAAAACTCACGGCGTTACTGCCTCGAGTGACGTCCACGATCCCCGTTGCCCAATGCCAGACAAGGACCGATATCAGGCAACATCAAAAGTGAGTCACCATGAAACAGCGGCGCAACGCTCTCTCGATTCATCCGTTGATCGCGCCCAACGAACGCTGGCGCACTGCCGGGATGGCGCGCCAGAGTCGTCCGACAAGTACGGCCAACGCGAAGATGCACAGGTAGACGAGTGGCAGCAACGTGCCGCCGACTTCGGAGACCTTTCCATTGGTGAAAATGAACACGTCGTTGGTGAAGACATACGCGACGCCGGTGAAGTGGAACGTGCCCGTGAGGTGAGGGTTGGCCGCGATCGCGCCAGCTTTAAAAGCGTCGATGCGCGCATTTTCAAACCAGATCATGAAGTAGAACGCTGCAAACAAGAAATAGGTGGTCACGATCCAGGAAGGTCCCGGTCCGCCGTACTCAGTAACCAAGTATTCGGCGGCCATTGTACGAATGTTGCCCAAGCGCCGCAGTGCTTCGTTGACGCCCACGTCGGCAGAAGCTGCTCGAAGGTTGACCCTCAGTTCGCGTCGTTTAGCAATCCGAGACTTTCGTGGCAGATTTCGCAGATAGCTGTCGAGGGTCCATACAGCACGCTCGATTCGCATACGGTCTTTCCAAGTCAAGATCAAAGTTTCAGTCATCAAATACTTCCTCATTAGGTGGGCCGGGTTGGGTTGGAATCGGGTGTAACAGGACCGGGTTCGTCACTTCGACGAAAGCGAGCCAACCAGTGACCCCCTCCGCGAGCGCTGCGTAGCCGGCTGCGGTGGGTCGGTAGTACTTGCGCGCCGGACCCGAATGCGACGAGACCAGTCGAGCGCTCACTCGGGACTCGCGCTCAAGGCGGCCCAGAGCCGGATAGACCGTACCGTCGGAGATGTCGGAGAGGCCGATTTCGTGGAGCCGCTGGACGAGTTCGTAGCCGTACGACTCGCGTTGCGCGAGCATCTGTAGGAGGAGCAACGACAAGACGCCCTTCAGGAGCTGTGGATCGTGGGTTGGGGTCACGTTTAAAAAGTACACCAGGTACTATGCATTGTCAAGTAATAAACTAAATTAGTGAGCGCGCCGCGAAAGGTCACCGGTGCTGCCGGATTTTTTCAGTTTTGGAGAAGCACGATTGGTCAATCTCCAACGTTCAGAAGCGGATCTATTGCGTGGGGTCTCCGACACCGCAAGTCTCCTACGAGCATGAAAGCCGACTTCTTCATGTAAGGGTCTTCACCCATGCAGCAGATTGGCCAAGAAGTTTCATGCCAATAATGTTGTCAAGGGCAATCATCGCGGCATTGTGTGCCACCAGCAGTGAGTGCATTCGCGACACGTGGGCTTGCAGTAAACACGAGAATGACTATGAAACTTGCGACGACAACGACGAAGATGGCAATTGCGAGTTGTACTTTCTGACATCTTCGAGATTCGCGTTGACCCATCGTCTGTCATTGACTTCGATTCCCTTAGATTCGAATCTCGGGCATACCACGGGCATATGTGGGCATGTAACACGGAGCAATCGCAGTCACTGAATGTTACTTTCGAGCCGTTGCAATCAAAGGATTCAAAAGCCCAATCGTTGGAGCGGGCGACGGGAATCGAACCCGCGTTCTCAGCTTGGGAAGCTGAGCGTGAAGAATGTAGCGATGTGCCGTCCCACCTGATCAGTGGTTGCAAAACTCGCACAAATCAAGTAAAGAATCTTGGTCAGGCATACTGCGGGCATACTGACGACAATTACTGGCCGAGTACTCGGGGAATTTTGGTGTTGACCGACGACTGTGTTCGGGTCGACGTGGGGCCCTTGTCGTTAAACATCTCAGCAAAATCTTAGTTATTTGCGATTGCCGCGTAATAGACCAAAGGATGGCCGTCTCGATTCAGGAGATATATGGTTCCGCTCGCGCCCGAGTAACCCGATTGCCGGATTGACACAGCAATCGAATCTCGGACTAGGGCGTCACCACACGCCAAACCAATTTCATTCGCATCGGCGCTTTCCTCGGCCGGCATCTCCTTCGTCGCCAGGTGCACTCCGAGGTCGGCGCCTTGGAATGCATCAAAGGCTCCTACCCACCAAGAACGGTCCGTGACCACAATGTCGCTCGCATACTGTCCGCTCTGAAAGTTCGTCGCGATGACCTTCGATTGTTTGAGTGCCGTAGGCGTAAACGGTTCGATTCCGGCGTTGTTCGGACACGCGGCGAGAGTTGATGTCGCTGACCGGCGAGGGGCGGGGTAGAGCGATGTTGGAAAGCCGGGAGCGCCGACGAGGGGAAGCGTTCGACTGAGCGGTGTGTGAATCGGTACGAGCTCAGCCTTGCCGTTTTTGGCGATGCGAACGAGTGCAGTACCGGCGCCGTAACCATTGCCTTGAGCGTTGTCGACGTAAATCACGCCCGAACGGGTGACCGCGATGCCGTTCTCTTGAAAACCTACGTGCCCCCAATTGAGTCCATCGACTTTCTGCGGGTCGACGTTGCGGTAAGGCTCAACGCTGGTTCCCTGTGCGGCAATAGATTCGATTTCGCCAAAATGAGTGCCCGCAAGAACATTTCCTCTGGGAGTTTCTGTCAACTGCGTGGCGTACGCCCAACCCAGATTCGTGACCTTGCCCGACGGACTCAACTGGTACATCACACGAGGAGCCCAGCTCCAGATGTCAAGATCGCCATGGGCATCAAACGCAATACTCCCGGGGCTCATCACGACGGTCGATGCGGTTGGATGCTTTGGCTCGGTGACGACGGTTCCCCGCTTACCGGCGACCCACGCCAGCGTGCCTCGCGACGTTACGCGCTTGATGTCACTGTTCGTGGATACGTAGACGACGCCCGACGGCGAGATTGCCACACCGCTGAGCTGGCAACTCGTGCCGCTGGGTTGCATGTGAATTAGCGGAAGGCTGACAATCGTGCGAATGATCCCGTGTGAATTTACTTCCCGAAGTCGGCAGCTGCCATCGTCGACGAAGTAAACGCTGCCCGAAGGTGCAACGGCAATTTCTGATTCGGAGAAATAGTTGAAATTGAGTTCGGCGTCAACGGCGGGTCCGCCATCGCCCGTGAATCCTTCTCGACCAGTACCAGCGAAGACCGAGAGTGTTCCATTGGGTGTGAGTCGAAGAATCTGGTCACGAGAACTGTCGAGAATGAGCATGTCGCCGTTCGGTTCAGCCGCAAGGGCCCCCGGCTGGATGAGGTCCGGTGAGTGCGTCGGCACAATCGCTTTCGAGGCGGTGCCCTTTCCATTGCGCTGTGGTGTTGTTGGCGCGATTCGACCAGGTGGCGTGTTCGAGCGTGATGAGGTGGCGTAGACCACCACGCTCGTCGCGACCACTGTCAAGAGAATGATGAGTCCGATTCCCCATCTCCGCCGGCGCAGTCGACGCGCTTCGCGAAAGAGCGCCTCGCCCGGTGATGTCGTTTCAGTGCGTTCAAGCTCAAGCAATGTCACCAGAAGCACCCCTTGACATTCAGACTCATAGAACTAAGATAACTAGAACTATGGAGTCTGTCAAGATAAACGTAGCTTCGAACATTCCTCTCTATCGTCAGGTGGCCGCCGAGATTCGTAGAGCGATCGCCAATGATGAAGCGAAGCCGGGCGAACGCTTACCTCTTGCCAAGGACTTGGCCACGGTGCTCGGCGTGAACAAGAACACGGTGCTGCGCGCAATGCACGAGTTGCGCGACGAAGGACTCTTGGAGTTCCGCCAGGGCCGGGGCATCACTGTGGCGGGAACCCCGGAGCGCGGTGCGGTCATGACCAAGGTGAACGAACTCGTTACATTCGCTCGATCGCAGGGATACCAGTCCGACGAATTGATTGCGATGATCGAAGCCGTCTCTTAGATACCTGCGGGTTTACGTCAGGCCCCCGACTTGACTGCCATGCACCAAAGAAACAATCCGAACAGTGGTCCGAAGTTTGAACGCGCGAAGGTCATTTGATTCCACTTCGTGGTAAACCAAGCAAGTTGAGGGAGATTAGATGATCCGGAGATCGCGGTTGCATCACCTCTTGATTGGCGTATTGCTCGTGTTTTCACTCAATGTCACGCCAACTTTGGCGGAGGCGTCTTCGCTTCAACTTGACCCCATGTCTGTATCGTTCCCGTCGTCCCACCTTGGCTTCGTACTCTCGCTCGATGACTGCGCGTCGAGAACTTGCGCATCCTTGGGAAGCACGCGGGACGAAGCTTCGTCTTGGAACGTCGTTCCCACGCCGAGCCAATTGAATAAGGATCTCAAGCTAATCTCTTGGGGCACGTACGGCAGTTCGTATGCGACGATCAACGTCCACTTTGCCGACTCGCAAGACGGCTGGATTTATGGCACAGTCCCCTCCCCCGTTACGTCGAACACGACCAACCCGAATTGGGTGAGTCGGATGTGGTCAACTCACGATGGCGGCAAAATTTGGCGACAGATTCGCCTCAGTCGCCTGTCAATTACTGCCGGCGTGATCCAGATGGCAACCCACGGAGTGTGGACGTACCTATTCGGTGGGTCATACGAAAACGGTCATGCCTACCTACTCGGAACTCATTCAGATGTTGACCAATGGGCGAATAAATCAAATGAGCCAATGTATATGCCCGCTGGTGGCACCCAATTGGAGGGTGAGTTCAGTTTCGTCGGATCCAGAGGATGGTTTGTGGCTGGGAATGATCGCGGGTTCACTTCGAGTGCGCGACTATCGAATGGCGGCACGTGGAACGCTTGGGATGGTCCTACTTTCGAACACATCGGCGCGAGTTTTAGTCCGATTACTCCAGTGACAAGCAACGTTCTACTTGCCGTGAGCGAAAGCGCTGGCTATGTGTACCCTCCGGCATCTTCGGTACCGCCTAATTGGAACAATGAAGCAACGTGGCTCTTCATCTCCTACGATGCCGGGGCGACGTTCAAACCGTTTCGAGAGCTTTCAAGTTCATATCAAAGTGGCTACTCCACTCTCCCGGGACTGCCAACTGCCCCAGCACCTGGGACAATTCTCCTCCAGCAGGCGACAAAGTCGGGCAGTCAGGTGATTCGCAGCACGAACTGGGGCCGAACATGGACAGTCGTCCTCAATCGCTCAGTCACCCAGGTCGTATTCACCAGTCGTTTAGACGGATTTGCAGTCGCGCAGCAAACGTCGAATCAGATCGATGCGAAGTTGTTTTTTACGAACGATGCGGGGGGCCATTGGAGATACGTCCCAATTTGACGATTGCCGTTCACCCACAGCTCTTCGTGGGTATAACTTGCGCAAAGTAGTTCGTGAGACCGCGATCGAACAGAACGAATGTATGACCCGTGTACGCCACGAAGGAGCCGTAGACCCCAAGTGGGCCACCTTTTGAACGGACCATGCCAGTTGACGGGGCAAGACATTCCGTCGATTTAACCCCCCAACCATCGACCAACCAGATCACGCCGACGCCGGAGAAGAGCGAAATGTCGGGTGGGTAACCACCACGCGCTGCCGAAGGAATGAGTCGATCGCCTTCGAAGTAGCGGGCAGTGCTGGACTGACTCCTATCGTTCACCGTGTTGATCCAGATTCCCTGCGCGGTCGAGGCCAGAGGCCCGCCGCTAGCGCCCGGAACTAAGCGCCGCATAATCCTTCGTCCCGATTTGGCGTCGAAAGTGGTCAAGTATTCCTTTGAGTTCCTCGATCCCAGCACGTCCAGGTACCTCCCTTGGCCGGAAGATGACATTGCGATCGGAAAGAAACTTGAGGGATCCTTCACCAGGATCCGCCCAGATTCGGGGTTAAGTCGGATGAGCGTCGTTGGTGTCGCCACCCACAATGACGCCCCGGCAACAGTCACCAGCAGCGTTCGATTGGGCAGGTCGAATGCCTTCTCCTTACTCAAGTTCGTTGGATCGATCTTGAACAGAACACGGCCACCGTCGGGTGCCGTTATGTTGAAGGCGTATTCGCCCGTTGCCCACCAGAGAGCGCCGTCACCGTAGGCGACGCTGGTCTCGTTGGGGTACCTCGCCACACCGCTGATGCGCCACGTTCTCAAATCGATTCGGATGAGGTCATCAACTTGGCTGTTTGAGGTTTGGCCTTTTAACTGGTCGAACGTGCCTTCCACGAATATGGAGTGGTTGCCAGCTCCCACGATGAAGGGACCGGCGCCATCGGTGGCCAAGGTGAGAATGCGGCTGACGGAAAAGAGTGGGGTCGAGTGCGGAGGTGTGGCAGTGGTGCTCGCATCGGTCCCAATTCGCGGTGCTGAAGGCCCGCCGCGATCAACTTGATAAGTGATCACCCCGACAACGAGAAGCAGTACGAGTAGCGGAATTAGGCCGTTGCAAAGGCGACGCCTACGTGACGCACGGCGAGCCTCTTTGATGAGTAACTCGGTCGGATCCGACACCTCGTCTGAACGCTCCTGACGAGTTCGCGACAATGTCATTCGAATACTCCCTCCAACTTTCCTTCAAACATTCAAAAACGAAATGCGCAACGAATCGTGGAATCGAAAGCAACTTCAACTACGAAACAGAATCAAATCGACTCATCCCGTCGGTATCCCTGAATTCGGGCAAAGAGCGGCAAATTCACAAAAAATCATGAGAATGAAGACTCACCAAGAACCTTCCAAGAGGCTGCGCTAGGCGATCGAACAAGGCCACCGAGATAGATTGGCAACCACACTTCGTGACCGACGCTCACGAAATACGGTCCGGTGATATTCGTCTTCGCACCGATTGTGTCGGCGAGTTGCCATTTACGTCCTCCGTCCGAACTCACTTCGAGGAATCCGGGGCCGCCATCGATCCACATTTCGCGGCCATCACCACTGACTCCGAAGGCATTGACAGCGTACGGTCCGATGTTGTCGGCACCGACATTGCGAAGCGCCGAACCCTTCGCAACCAGTGTCCACGTTCGACCGCTGTCGGTGGTGTTGTAGAGCCAGTTATTTGCTTTCATCATTCCCACGCCCTGTCCGCACAGCATGTACCAACGAGAACTACTCGTCAGTTGCGCTTCGCCTCGTGCGTAACCAGAACACGGATTGATGACTCGATGCCACGATGCACCTGAATTCAACGTCGCGATGAGCGTTGACCCCTCTGCTGCCAGTGCAGTGCCCCCCGACATGGCGAGCACTTCTGGGGAATTGTTGGTCGAATCGACTGACACCGAAGGAATGACTGTGACACTTGAAGGCGTTAAGGATCCCAGCGAGAACGTGCCTAGACGTGTGACGCACGGATCAGCGTTCCTCGACCCGGTGCAGTGTTGAGCGCTTACGATCACGTCACCCTCTGACAATGTCAGTGAGGTGGTCCAACCTGCAAATGCAATGCTCATCCACGTGCGTCCTCCGTTGGAGGTGAATAAGGGGCCACGAGGTGCGGGCTGCTGGATGTAGCCCTCTCGCGGCGATACAAATTCGATGAGTCCTGTGCCCTGGC
>Ga0302278_10000763_pt1 | contig 40753 bp, 30 predicted proteins | sample III_Bog_N3_2_FD_194543 | JGI IMG/M metagenome (GOLD analysis project Ga0302278, IMG submission 194543) | Peat permafrost microbial communities from Stordalen Mire near Abisko, Sweden - III_Bog_N3_2 | ecosystem: Environmental > Terrestrial > Soil > Wetlands > Peat | place: Sweden: Abisko...
TATACACCGTACGCTGCGCGTATTCCCCGCCGTAGTAGGCAAACACGTCGAACTTGGGAGACCAATGGCTCTCCACCGAGAAGAGGCCGTGATAGTTGCGAATAGGCTCGAGCGTCTCATCCGGCCGAAGGGTTGCGTCGGCAAGTTGCGCCGAACCGTATCGGCCTGTGCCGGTGCCGGCCATCCCCTGAACGGCAACCTCTACCGCAGGGTATGTACCCGGCGCTCCGATGTAACTGCGTGCGCTGGCAAACACGCCGCCCGCGTCGCTGGTGTGTTTCGTGTAGGTGGTGCCGTAGGCAAAGATCGGAGTTCCCGGCGTGGTGAACGTGGTTGTAACCGGGAAGTATTCGTCCCGCATGAAGCGTGCGATGCCGCCAATCTCACCGTGGAACAGTGGATAGTCGATCGCGCCCTTGACGATGAAATCGGGAGCAACGTTGTTGGCATAGGTGGTGAGATTGCTGGTGGAGGCAGTGGTGCAGGTAATCACCGGGGGTGTTGCGCTGTTCGCCGTGCAGGTCGTCGCTCCTGCCGAGCTCGCCGCCGCATTGTAAAGGCCGCCGTTCTGACCAAGCCCGCCGAAGAAATACTGGTTGGGATTGGTGCCGTTCGCGGTGAAGTTGGTGATCTGTGCCTGCTCGACGGACATCGCCGCGGTGAAGGCCCCGGTCTTATAGTCGCCAAAGCGCTGTTCGAGGCGGAGTTCCGGCTGACGCGTCCAGCTGTAGCCAACCAGATACTGTGCGTCGATGGTTTGCGGCTGTATCTCGGTCCGTGGATCGGCTCCCTTGCGGTCTTCCGTGGCTAGCGACCACATCTGCCCGCCGGTAGCCGTAAAGCCGGACTTAGAAGCAACTGTGCCCCAAATCTGCCGCTGACGCAGCACGTAGCTGTTGGACTGATTGTTGTTCGACGTGGTGCCAGTTCCCAGCCAATCCATCTCGTAGTACGCGCCTAGCGTGAAGTTGCCCGCATTGCCTTGGATGAGGGCGCTGAGGCGGCTCTGGCGCCCAGAGAAGTTGAGCTCGCTGGTGTGACCTTCGTTGGCGCTAGGGAACGGGATCGAGTTCAACGGCGTGTTGACGTCGGAGTTCACGGAACGCTCGCGCCATACGCCTTCAAACGCTGCAAAACCGCCGGGAGTAATTGTGACGCCCTTATAGTGCAGCGCGGCCGGTGAATTAATTGCATCGTTCAAATCGGTCTTGGTCGTGTTAATCGTTGTCGCCAGGCTGACATTGGCGCCCTGCAGGTCGGTGACAGTGCTCTTCAGGCTATTGACCGTATCTGCCTGCGACTGCGCCGCGGCGGTTGCACTCTGCGCCTGCGACTGCGCTGCGGCAGCCTGCGACTCGGCGGTTGCAGCCTGCGACTGCGCGCTGGCGGCGGTCGATTGTGCGGCAGAAAGCGCAGCATCCTTCGCGGCATTCTGTTGCTTCAACTCGTCGATCTCAGCCTGCTGAGCCGCCATCTTCTCCTGCAACTCCCGGATGGCCCTCAGTTCTGGCGTCTCCGCCTTGGTCTTGGCTTTCTTCGCCTTGGACGTTGTTGTCGCCGGATCGGCTTTGCTGGTCTGAGCATGCAGCGACACGGTGCCTGCCATCAGCATCGCCGCAATCACCGCTGTTAGTTGCTTCTTCATGGGACCTCGCTTGAAACGTGTTGGAAGCAGAATCGCGCACGACACATCCTGGAGCACGCGTGCCCAGGCCGCACATCTCTTCTGCTCGCTCTTTCTCTGGATTCTGTCAAGAGTTTGTGAATACAGTGGTAAATTCCCGGCTTCCACCGCCGAATTGAGCAGAATTAACCTCGCATTCACAAGACCCGATGAACCACAAGGGTTTACCCCCTCGAAAAGCGGTTGGCCCGCCGCACTCTCGCTGGTTTACCGTAGGGTCATGGGTAACTCCCGATCCCGTCTGGCTCCTCTCTTACTGCTTTCGCTCCTCGCAGCCGGCGGAAGCATCCCCAGCAACGCGCAGTCCGCGAGCACAGCGGCGCTGAAGCTCATCCCAATTCCCCGAGAGGTTTCCCCTGGCACCGTGCAATCCCTCGCCGGTGGACTCCAGATCAACTGTGCAATCCCGTGCGCGCCGGAAGACACCTTCGCCATCAACGACCTAAAAACCTGGCTGGCCGCGCAAGGTATCCAGGTCAACACCACTTCCGCGGTAAACATCCTGGTCGCGCGCTACGGAACGGCGCTGGCTCACTCCATCTATATCGACGCTCTGCCCCCGGCCATGAGCGGCGACGCAACCGCCGAGATGCCCGAGGAGATGAAGCCCGAGGGATACGCCATCATCCCCGACGGCAAAGGCCTGGCGCTGACCGCGGCCACCGACACCGGCATCTTCTACGCGCTGCAGACGGCGAAGCAACTTGTAACTGGATACGGCGCAAATGCGTCGCTGCATCAGGCGAAAATTCGCGACTGGCCTGCCATGAAATATCGCGGCCTCGACGATGACCTATCGCGCGGCCCGGTCACCACGCTCGAGTTCGAGAAGATGATGATTCGCACCCTCGCCGCCTACAAGATCAACCTCTACTCGCCCTACTTCGAGCACACCGCCGCATATGCCTCCAACCCCCTGATCGCGCCTCCCGGAGGCGGCATCAGCGCCGCCGACGCAGCGACATTGGTCGCCTACGCGCGCCCTTACCACGTCACCATAGTGCCTGAGCAGGAGGCGTTCGGACACCTGCGCAACGCTTTGACGTGGGAGCAATACCAGCCGCTCGCAGAAACCCCTCATGGTGCCGTACTCGCACCCGGACAACCTGGCTCCATCGCCCTCATCAAGCAGGAGTTTGCCGAACTGGCCGCCGAATATCCCGGCCCGTTTCTGCATATCGGCGCGGACGAGACCGTCGACCTCGGCGTGGGACAAACGAAAGCCGACGTCGATGCACGCGGCCTCGGACCGGTTTACCTCGACTTCATGCAGCAGGTTGCGACCGCGCTCCAGCCGCTCCACCGCAGGCTGCTCTTCTGGGGCGACATTGCAGAGGACTCGCCTGACCTGCTGAAGGCGTTGCCGCAGAGCTTCAAGGACGCGACCATCGCGATTGCCTGGGGCTACAACCCGGAGCCGAAAGGCTTCGCCAAGTCCATCACACCGTTTGCCAACGCAGGCTTCGAGACCTGGGTTTCCCCCAGCGTGCATAACTTCCGCGTGGTGTATCCAGACAACAACATGGCTCTGTCGAACATTCAGCAGTTCACCCGCGACGGCCAGAAGCTCGGCTCAACCGGCCAACTCAACACCATCTGGAACGATGACGGCGAGGGCCTCTTCAACCAGGACTGGTACGGCATCCTGTTTGGCGCAGCAGCCGCGTGGCAGCCGGGCGAATCGTCCATTGATGCGTTCGAGCAGAGCTATGGTCAAGTCTTCCACGGCGACGCGACCGGCGACCTCAACAAGGCGCAACTCGAGATCATGGCCGCGCACGCCGTGCTGAAGGACCAGGCCAAGGTGGGCGACGCCAGCAACAATATCTTCTGGCTCGATCCCTGGTCGAAGGACGGACGAAAGGTCGCAGCTCAGGTGCGGCCATACACGCACGACCTGCGCATGCACGCGGAAGCAGCGCTGACCCTGATCGCTCAGGCGCGCGCCGCCGCAGGTCCGAATCCTGTGGGCACGCAAATTGTTCAGACGGATGTCGGCTCGACCTCGACGCTATACGACGCTGCGAAGTATGGCGCCGCAACTAGCGCCCTCCGCGAGCCCGACGCAATCGACGCGATGGAACTGGGCGCGCGGCGAATGGATTTCATCGGCCTCAAGTTCCAGCTCGCCGACGAGATGGCGGAAGGCTACGCGCGCGCCCTCGCCGATGCCGCCAGCACTGACCGCAAAACGCGCGGGAGCGTGAACCGCGAGCTCGGCGACCTCAATAGCGTGAACGGGCGCATTCAGGACCTGCGCAGCGGCTACACCCTGTTGCGCGACCTCTACGAATCCGCATGGCTGCGCTCCAACCGCCCATATTGGTTGCGCAACGTCCTTGAGCAGTACGACTACACCACGCAAATCTGGCTGGCGCGCGCCGACAAAGTACACAGCGCACAACGCCAGTGGAGCGAGAGTAAAACGCTGCCCCCCCCGGAGGAACTCGGGATTCCCGCTCTGCCGACCGCGCCTCCAACCGCACCTGGGCCGCCCGCAACCCCGGTGACCGCGCCATGACGACCATGCTGACGGCGCGGCGTTTGATTACCGCGGAGGGCACACTCGAACATCCACGGATCGCGATCCTTGGAGATGGGACCATCGCCAGCATCGAGCCCGGCGAGCCCGGCCCCGAGCAGACCACGCTCGCACCCGCGTTCTTCGACGTTCATGTGCACGGAGCAGCCGGCCACGATGCAATGGAAGGTTCGGCCGAGGCGCTCGGCTGCATCAGCGGGTTTCTTGCGACCAAAGGAGTTGCATATTATCTTGCCACCACCGTGACCGCGCCAGTCGACCGAACCCTGCACGCGCTGGAAGGCATCGCCAACACCATCGACGCCGCCAAATATGATGGCGAAGTCCTGGCCGCGCGACCGGTGGGCATCCATCTCGAAGGGCCATTCATCTCCCACGCGAAACGCGGTGTGCATCCCCCCCCAGACATCCAGCCGCCGTCCATTCCGCTGTTCGAACGCATGCAGCAGGCGGCGCGCGGCAACATCCGCCTGATGACGATTGCGCCGGAAATGCCGGGCGCGCTTGACCTGATCGCATTTGCGACCAAGGCCGGCACACATGTGTCCCTCGGCCACTCGGACGCAACCGCGGAACAGACCCGGGCGGCAATCGCTGCCGGCGCCAACTCCGCCACGCACACGTTCAACGCCATGCGCCGGCTCGACCACCGCGATCCGGGAATCGCGGGCGTGGTGCTTGACGCGCAGAATCTCTACGCGGAGTTGATCTGCGACGGCATTCACGTCGCCCCCGAATTTGTCCGCTTGTGGCTGCGTGCCAAAGGCGAAGAACGGGCGATCCTGGTGACCGACGGCATCTCGGCCACCGGCATGCCGGACGGCAACTACCTTCTGGGCGAACTGGAAGTTACAGTCGCCGATGGCCGGTGCCTGTCGACCAGTGATCTTGCGCACGGGGTACAAACCCTGGCCGGTTCGGTCTTGACCATGGACCGCGCAGTTGCGAATCTGCGTCAGTTCACCGGCGCCAGTCTGTCGACAGCGGTGCGCCTGGCGAGCCGCAATCCAGCGCGCATGCTGGGCCTCAGCGCCATGGGCAAGATTGCGGTTGGCCGCCCGGCGAACTTTAACGTGTTCTCCGCTGACGGTGCCCTGCAACAGACAATCCTGCGCGGCCGCGCGGTGGCGCGAGACCACTGCTAAGGTCGGTGGCTACTTCGGTAACAAGTCGGAACGCTGAGCGCCTGCCCATCCCCTGTGAGGCGTTACACTAGACAAGCATCGCCGGAACACCTCGCGGGGGTGGCGAAATTGGCAGACGCACCAGACTTAGGATCTGGCGGAGAAATCCGTAGGGGTTCAAGTCCCCTCTCCCGCACCAACTTCTTAACTCCGTCCCTACCGTATCGAAAGACTTATGAGCCAGCCCAAGCAACCAGCCGAACCACCCACCGTCACGACCAGGCACTCTGATATCTATCGCGACAGCTACGCCAACAACATCCAGGTTCGTATGAGCGTGTGGGACTTTTTCCTGGTCTTCGGAACCGCACGCCAGGAATCACCCGCCGAGGTCACGATCGAGAACTTCCAGGGGATCTATATGAGCCCGCAGCAAGCTAAGGCGCTGCTGAATGTTCTCAGCCACAACCTCGCCCAGTACGAGCAGACCTTCGGCACTCTCGCGCTCGAGCCGCAGTTCGGGCCGCCCGGCGGCCCCATCCACTAGAGCAGTTTTCCTGTAGGGGTACAGGAGCGGCCCCTCGAATTCATGGCCGTTTTCTCTCAAGGAAAACGGCACTTCCACCAAATTGTCCACTTCACAGTAACAGGAAAACTGCTCCAGCACGTGCCCGCCAACTCCCCCCATCGAATTCTCATCCCCGGCGCGCGCGCAACTCTGCCGCTGTGGATGCTCTATCCCGTCTTCTTCGCCGCTGTCTACTTTTCGCACCTCACGCTGCTGCGCCTGCCCTACTTCTGGGACGAGGCCGGCTACTACATCCCCGCCGCATGGGACTTCTTCCGCACCGGCACGATGATCCCCTTCACTACACAGGCCAACGCACATCCGCCGCTGCCGTCGATCCTGCTGGCGGGCTGGTGGCACCTCTCGGGCTTCGTGCCCAGCGGAACACGCACCTTCCTCTGCATGATTACCGCCGCCGCGCTGCTCGCCATCTTTAGGCTTGCGCGCCACCTGCTGGGCACGACCGCCGCCGTCGCTACCGTGCTGCTCACCGCCACCTATCCCATCTGGTTCGCCCAAAGCACCCTGGCCCACGGCGACACCTTTGCCGCCGCGTTTACCCTCTGGGGACTGGCGTTCTACTTCGAATCCATCAGCACCGAGGATGGCGCAACATCGCCGGGGGCCCCGCATCTCGAGTCTAAGATGTGGATCCTCGCACAGCCCAAAATCTACGCAGCCATCTTCTTCTCCCTCGCCGCCCTGTCGAAAGAAACTGGTGTCATCACACCAGTCGCCCTCGCGTTATGGGAAGTGGTCGTGTCTCTGCGCGGCCGCAGTCTCCGTCGGCGCGCAGGCTGGATCACCGCGCTGCTCTTTCCCATCCTCCCCCTCACTGCCTGGTATCTGTATTACCGCCATCGCACCGGCTATGCCTTTGGCAACCCTGACTTCCTCCGCTATAACGCCACGGCTAACTTCGATGCGCACCGACTTACGCTCGGCCTCTACCACCGCCTGCTGCACCTCACCATGCACATGAATATGTTTGTGCCGGTGATTTGCGCCCTCGCCGCACTGTGGATGCCCGCCATCGCCAGCCGCGTACGCCTCTCGCGCGCGGTGCTCAGCGCCATCGCCGTCGTACTGCTCACCAACTGGATCGCCTTCTCCGTTCTAGGCGGAGCACTCCTCACCCGGTACCTGCTGCCCATGTACCCGCTGGTCCTACTGGTCTGCGTAGCCGTCTGGCAATCCCGCGTGCGACGCTGGGAGTGGATCGCCGCGCTCAGCACCGCCGCGTTCCTCGCCGGCATCTGGATCAATCCTCCTTACGCTTTCGCCCCCGAGGACAACCTCACTTACCGCGACATGACCGTCTTGCACCAGCGCGCCGTCAATCTGATCGAGCAGAGATGGCCGCAGGCAACCGTCCTCACCGCGTGGCCCGCCAACTCGGAACTGGGGCAGCCCTATCTCGGCTACGCCACCAGCCCGGTCAAGACCTTCTGGATTAAGAATTTCTCCGCCGAAGAACTAGAAAAAGCCGCATCCGAGCCCAACGACTACGACCTTGCCCTGCTCTTCTCCACCAAGTGGGTGCCACCTTCCGGCCGAGCCTACCTGGGCCGCCCCAACACCCCCGCCGACGCCCGCTACTTCGACTTCCACGAAGACGTACTCCCCGCCCAGGCCGCAGCCATCCTGCACGGGGAACTGGTCTGGCAAGCCTCCCAACGCGGCGAGTGGGTTGCCATCGTGAGCTTCCCCCGCATCCAGGACCCCAGCTTGCAAGCGCACTAAATCTCCCGCAGAGTTTTCCGCAGCCTTCCCCCCACACGTTCGTTTGTATTCTTGACAGGCATTACAACTGCGCGAAAGCCTCGCGTGCAAACCGAACCTCTTCCGCCAGCACCCGCAAAACGCGAAACGACAGGGTCGGCTCCGTGTTCATCAGGTGGACGAAGTCATCGCAGGTAAGCACACTCACTTCAGCGCCATCCACTGCTTTTGCCGTCAGCGAGTACGGCTTCGACCCAACCACCGCGGGAACACCCAGCAGCGAGCCAGGCCCAGCTTCGACGTGCAGCAAGGCATCGCCGTCCGACAGGTTCGTCAGGATGGCCGAGCCTTTCATAACGATGTAGACACCCTTGGGCGCATCGCCCTGATGAAAAAGTATGCGGTCCCCGCCGAAAGCAAACGGCTGAGCGCGTTTCTCGAGTTCCTCAATTAAATCCGGATCGGCGACAAATGCAGACGAAATTTGCATTACAAGTACTCTCCATAGGCCCACCCCACCAGCCCAACATCCGGGCTGGTGACGGGGAAGTTTGAGTCTGGAGTGTTTCATGCGGCATGAAGCCTGGTATGTGATTGGTAGCACTTCACTTTGTGATGATCATCACAAATCCGCCCCGCCACTCATTCGGCACATACCCTCGCCCGCCTTCTATAATCGTCTCACCGTGGTTAGAACCTCCCCCAGCCCCATCCGCCGTCTCCTTTCCCTCGCAACGCTGCTCGCCCTTTCAGCTGCTATCCCCCTTCTCCATGCCCAGATGCAGCCCGCCGACGCAGCCTCAGCGGACTCCGCCGCCGACATTCGCCAACCCGGTGGACGGCTCGTCCTGGTCCTCCCGTTTGACAACCGCTCCGGCCAGCCCAACCTCAACTGGATCGGCGATTCCTTCCCCTATACGCTCGACCAGCGCCTCACCTCCGCCGGCTTCCTTACCATTGGCCGCGACGACCGCCAATACGCGCTCGATCATCTCGGCCTTCCGCCCGGCTTCCGCCCCAGCCGCGCCACCACCATCCGCATTGCCCAGACGCTGGACGCGGACTTCGTCGTCGTTGGCAGCTTCAACGTGCAGGACGGCCGGATCTCCGTCCAGGCGCAGGTGCTGGAGGTGAATCAGCTCCGCATGTCCGAGCCACTCGCCGACTCCGCCGAACTGCCCCGCCTCTTCGACGTGGAGAACGCCATTGCCTGGAAGGTTGCGCAGCGTATGGACCCGCACTTCGCCATCGCCGAACAAACGTTTCTGGCGGCGGCCGGCGAGGTCAAGCTCAGTTCTTTCGAGGACTATATTCGCGGCACCTCGGCGCCCACCTCCGACGAGCGCCTTAAGCGCCTCCAGGCCGCGGTCGCCGCAACTCCCGACTACACCGCCGCACTGCTCGCGCTCGGCAAGGAGCAGTACGCCGCGCTGCAATATGAGGCTGCCGCCGCCACCCTCGCCCAGGTTCCTTCAACTGACCGCGTCGCGCTCGAAGCCGGCTACTTCCGCGGCCTCGCCCGCTTCAATATCGCGAAATACGCTGAGGCGCAAACTGCCTTCGCCTTCGTCGCCAGCCGCCTGCCGTTGCCCGAAGTCGTCAACGATGAAGGCGTAGCCCTCAGTCGCCAGGGTAAAGACGCCGCGCCGCTCTTCCAGCAGGTCGTCGCCGCCGACCCCAACGACGCCGACTATCACTTCAACCTCGCAGTCGCCCTGCTGCGCCGCAGCGACATCGCCGGAGCCACGCATGAGGTGCAGCAAGCGCTCAATCTGCACTCGGACGACCCCGAAGCCACCGAGTTGCTCGCGCGCCTGCAGTCCACCCACGGCTCAACCGCCAACCTGAAGGCAATCATCGGAGCGGAGGGCTTCGATCCCACCACACGCATCCGCCGCACCTGGTCGGAATCGTCGTTCCGCCAGGTCGCGTTCCAACTCGACCAGATGCACGCCATCCAGATGGCCACACTTCCGCCGGCCGTACGAGCGGTGCAGTACTCGCAGCTCGGCACGCAATATTTGGCGCAGGGCCTGGTCCCCGAGGCCGAGCAGGAGTTCGACAGCGCACTCGCCGCCGACTCGAAGAGCGCCGCAGCCCACGCCGGCCTCGCCCAGGTCCGCGAACGCAGTGGTTCGGTGGATGACGCCCGCACCGAGGCACAGACGTCGCTCAAGCTCGCGCCCAACGTCGACGCCTATCTCGTCCTCGCGCGCCTCGAACTGCAAGCTAATCAGCTCGCCACCTCTGCCAACGACGTGGCCAGCGCCCTCAAATTGGAGCCCGCCAACGCCGCCGCCCTCGGCATGAAGACCGCCCTCACCGCCCGCGGCCAATCCGTCCCATAGAAAACAAATAAACCGCCCGTCATCCTGAGCGTAGTTTTGACGCAACCCGCGTCAAACCGAGTCGAAGGACCCCGATGAGCTAGGCCCCTCCACCAACTCTTGTACCTTCGGTCCACACCCTTCAACAAACTCCCCACCCCCTCCAAATTCTGCCGTATCGTTAACTCGCGGCCATAAACCGCTGAGGTGTACCTTTGCTCCGCCCTCTCAATCTCGCCCCAAACGCCCGGGTGCCCCATTCGTCGCAGCCCTATCGCGGCGAGTGGGATGTAATCCGTTCGCTGTCCGTCCTTTTCTTCCTCGCCTTCTTCCTCTTCACCGCGAACTCACAGGCGCAATCCCCACTCGTTGTAAAACTCACCATCCACGACACCATCCAGCCCATCACCGCCGACTATCTCAAGCGCGGCCTCGACGACGCCGCCACTCGCCATGCCGCGGCCGTCCTGATCTCGATGGGCACTCCCGGCGGCCTACTCGACTCCACCCGCGAGATGGTCGCCAACATCGAAGCCTCCGCCGTCCCCGTCATCATCTTCATCGAGCCCTCCGGCAGCCGCGCAGGCTCAGCCGGCTTCTTCCTGCTCGAATCCGCCGACGTCGCCGCGATGGCTCCCGGAACTGAAGCCGGTGCCGCCCACCCCATCCTCGAAGGCACGACGATGGACCCCGTCCTCAAGGAAAAAATTGAGAACGACGCCGCCGCCTTCCTGCGTTCCTACGTCACCGTCCGCGGCCGCGACGCCAAGGACGCAGAAGACGCTGTCCGCAATTCGAAGTCCTTCAGCGAGTCCGAGTCTCTCAAGCTCAACCTGATCGACGCCGTCGCGCCGGACGACAACACCCTGCTCGCGCAACTCGACGGCCGCACCATCAAGCGCTTCAACGGTGCCAGCCAAACCCTCCACCTCGCCCACGCCAACATCGATGCCCTGCCGCCATCCACCCGCGAGCGTCTGCTCACCCGCCTCACCAGCCCCGACCTCGACGTGCTTCTGCTGATGTGCGGCGGCCTGCTCATCTACCTCGAATTCAATGTGCCCGGCACTATCGTTCCCGGCGCGCTGGGCACGCTGATGGTGCTACTCGGCATCTTCGGCCTCAACCTGCTGCCCATCCAGCACACCGCGATCCTTCTGCTCTTCGCCGCGCTCGCCCTCATGGCCCTCGAAGCCAAGTTCGCCAGCCACGGCGTCCTCGGAATCGCCGGCATCCTCTGCCTGGTCTTCGGCCTGGCCACGCTGGTCAACGGCCCCACGCCCGAGATGCGCGTCCATTTCGGAGTAGCCGCCGGAGCGGGCATCGGCTTTGGCCTCATCACCTTCGGACTAGCCTGGATCGCCCTCAAAGCCCGCCAATCTAAACGCCTCACCGGTGCCGACGCCCTCCTCGGACATCCCGCCGTCGCCATCACCCCGCTGTACTCACCGAACCAGCCCGCGCCAGGCGAGTCGATCCCCGGCCAGCCCACCCCCGACTATGCCGCTGGCCAAGCGCATATCGGCCAGGTAGAAGTCCGCGGCGAAATCTGGCGAGCCACCCTCCCACCCAACACCCCACCCATCCCCGCCGGCACCCAAGTCACCGTCCGCGCCATCCACAACCTGACCCTAACCGTCTCCCCCTAATTGTTTGTCATTCCCGAAGGGAACCTGCTTTTGCTTGTCATTCTGAGCGCAGCGAAGAATCCCCGTATTGCGCCAGCGGTGCCACACGGGTACACGGGTGCACCACGATGGCTAAACACGCCCGCACCGCCAAGCGCCAACGGCGCGACAACATACCAGCCTAGGCCGAAGGCCTAGGTCTCAGCCCACAAGGATATCCGAGGGCTGACAGCCCGACACAAAATCGCTCCGGATTTCCCACCCTTAATTCTCAGTCGGCGTCTCTTCAATATGGTCGACCACCAGCACCGGAACCGGCTCTTTCTTCTGTACTAGCTTCAGTCCAAGTTCCTTCGGAAGCGCATCCATTAACGAGATCGCCCCACTCGGGTCCGACACTCCCGATGCAGCATCCGCACCCGCCGGTCCGCCCGCGGCCGCCGACACGCTGGCAGCCGTAGCCGCCGCAATCTCGCGGTCCCCAGTGAAGACCAGTTGCAGGTCGTAGCGGCCCGTCAACCCAGTCCCATCCACCACCGGTATCCTGTAGTTGAACAAACTCGAAAACGCCTCGGCGAACTCCGCCATGCTGACGTTTTGGCACGTAATCAGCCTCAGCAGAGCAGGATTGGCGACCCTCGGATCTTTCCCGTCAGGCCCAGGTCCATTGCCGCACGTTGGCCGAATCTCTGTGTCCACAGCCTTCTTCAGCTTTGGTTCCGCCGCCACCAGCACCGGCCCATCCTCCGGCCGGACCTCCTCGTGAACCTTCAGCTTGAAGCGGTCTGCCAGCAGCGAGCGTAGCATCGCCTTCACGTCCTCCATGTCCACGTTGTTGTTCTTCGCAGCAGGATCGACAGGAATCTTGGCCGTGATCGCAAATCGCGTCGTCAGGAACCACGGCGGAATGTCCACCAGCGCCGCCTCACTCACGTCGTAGGAATACATAATCAGGAACTGCATCGTCCCGCCGCCAATCGAGAACTGATGGCCGTTCACCTGCACATTCGTACGCGTATGCGGAGGGACCGGCTTGATCACCGCAACCTCAAACTCCTGGTTCACAGGCGGCATCAACTTGTCCAGATCGGGAGAATTGGGGCTCGGCTCCGCCACGCTCTCCACCACCTCCACAGGAAGCGGTGCCGTTCCCAACTCCAGCTTCAGCCCCAACTGGCCCTTCAAAGCGTCCGCCACCGTTAGGCCGTCGGGGCGCGGAGGCATTGCGAGATGAAACTCAAGATCCCAATTGCCCTTCAACCCGGTCTTATCCACCACCGGATACGGAAGGTTGTACCGCACTAGCTGGGCAAACTGTTCCATCGTCGCGTTTTTGCAGAACGCCGTCATGTCCGGCGGCGTCGAACCAGCCACCGCGGGCGCCGGCTGCGGCGACGGGGCCCGAAATCCGCATCCGCTCTGTTCGGAGGGATCCGCCTTCTTCAGCTTCGGCTCGCCCTTCCCGACCAAGAGAAGATACGCCGGCATCGCCTTCGTGTCGGCGCGCACCACTAGCTTGAAGCGGTCCGCCAGCAGCGCACGCAGCATCGGCTGCAAATCGGCGTTGGTTGCCCCCTTCGGAGCCTTCGCCAACACCTCGTAGCGCTTCGACTCCAGCCACATCGGGCCGCCCAGAATATGCGGTTCTTCGATCCCATAGGCCGCCCGGATCAGATCGAGCATGGTCACCTGGCGAATGACATACCGGTCGCCTACCAGGCTGCCGCCCGTCGGATAAGGATTGTAGCGACGCCAGCTCGAATGGATGTCCGCAATCTCAAACTTCACCGCTCCAGCCGGAGCAATCGGAGCAGCAACCGGAGCAGCAACCGGAACCGCAGGATTGGCCGTCTGCCCACTTATCGCCCCGCACAAAGCAGTCAGAACAACAGCTCCAGCCAACACGCTCTCTCGCAAGGCACCGCTCCGTCCAGCCTCATGTTTTAAGGCTCACTGTCGACGACCCGATTATAGGCCGGGGGTCGGCCTATTCGTACTGCCCAAACTCACCATTTCCCGAATCCCCAGACCACAGCCGTGAGGCATCTTGTCCTCGGCGCTGCACACCACTGACCCAGCAAAGCGCGTTGCCCATTCACAAATCGCAACATCACAATTTGTTGTTGCAATCGCTACCGTTACCAGAGATCCGTACCCACTTCTCCACAGATTTCCTTGACACCCTGCATATAATTAAGAAAGTGAGCAAATAGCTCCAGCGTCGTGTCCAAGCCACACCCGGACCGGACCTGCAGCCAATGACAGCTCAGGGTGAACTAAGTGAAAAATGCATGCCAAATTAACTGCCGCGCAGGCAGTTTCAGCCGTCGCCGTCGATCTCCAGGTCGCACCCGGCCCGATCGTCATTCTCACTGGGAGGGTCAGAATCTCACTCGTTGCACTTTGTCCGCCGTTAACTCTTTCGCCATACCCCCAAGCTAACTCCCATGATGTCTAGACCATGCAGATTGATAGGGAGGAGCCATGACAACTCGCAGCAGGCTATTCGACGATCCGAGCAACCACATCGTAATCGTGCGATTCCGTAATCTCCGCGCGGTAAAACGTCCCCGGCACCAGCACTTCATGCGTCCCGAAATCGTTGATCAGCACCTTGCCATCGATCTCCGGAGCATGCAGCGAAGTCCGTCCCTGCCAAAGCAGTTCCGTCTCCTCAGATTCGCCCTCGACCAGCACATCGACTTCCCTGCCGATCCATGTGGCCTTCGACCGAGCGCTGATCTTCTGCTGCAGCTTCATCAGTCGCCGCCGCCGAGCTTCAATCGTCCGCTTCGGAACCTTCAGCGCCGCATCCAGCTCGAACGCCGCCGCGCCCTCTTCATCCGAATAGGAGAAAACGCCAAGCCAATCAATTTTCGCCGCCGCAACAAAGTCGCAAAGCTGCTTGAAGTCTTCATCCGTCTCGCCCGGAAACCCGACAATAAAACTCGTCCGCAGCACAATCCCCGGCACCGTCGCCCGAGCCTTCTCAATCAGCCGCAGAAACACGTCAGCCGTACCGCCCCGTTTCATCCGTTTCAGCACGCTCGCCGAAGCATGTTGCAGCGGCACATCGAGATATTTAGCAATATTGTCGTGCTGTGCAATCGTCTCCAACAGGCGCGTCGTGACTTTATTCGGGTACGCATACAGAAACCGCAGCCACTTCAAACCCGGCAGCACCGCCAGAGAATCGAGCAGCGTAGCGAGCCCATCTTTCAACCCCAGATCTTCGCCGTAGCAAGTCGTATCCTGCCCGATCAGCGTAATCTCGCGCACGCCCTGCGCAATCAGGTTCTCCGCCTCGGCCACAATCGACTCCAGCTGCCGCGACCGAAACTTCCCCCGCAACTGCGGAATAATGCAGAAGCCGCAAGGATGATCGCAACCCTCCGCGATCTTGATGTAAGCCGACGACTTCGGCGTGGTCAAAATCCGCGGCGTGAACTCCGAATACAGATACTCCGGCAGCGCCGCCGTAGCCCCATCCCAATGCTCCCGCGAAAACCGTCCCTGCCGCTCCCGCAGATCGCCTTCGGGCCGCGAGGACTTCGCAACCTCAAGCTGCGCGCCAACCTCCGTCGGATGAGAATGCTGATGCACCGCACTCGGCGCCCGGCTCACCAGAATATTAAACGGCGAATCACTCCGTACAGCCTCGACCGGAGCGCTCAACCCAGCAGCCTCCAGGATCGCCTCCAACTCCCCCGTCCCGACCACTGCGTCGACCTCGGGAATATTTCTGCGAATCTCGTCGCGATACCGCTCCACCAGGCATCCAGCAACGATCAGCCGCCGGGCTTTTCCCCCATTCGCGACCTTATGCTGCACCATCTCCAGAATCGTGTTTACCGACTCCTGCTTGGCCGAGTCGATAAAGCTGCACGTATTCACCACCAGGATCTCGGCGTCTTCCGCCCGCGCCGTCAACTCGCCGCCCGCACGGTCGAGCAGCCCCATCATCACCTCGGAATCCACAAGATTCTTGGGACACCCCAGCGACACAAAGCCGATTGTCGGCCGCGCGCCGGCCGGTCGCATAGAAGGCATTATCGGAGTTTCATTGGGTGCATCGAGAACGGTAGGAGCCACACTCCCATTTTAGCAGTCAAAACGCGCGATTACCGGTCTTCTGCCCGCGCTCCAGCCGCTGACCTGACTCTGGCGAACAGCCCTTCGGCGAACAGCTTCGCCTGGGCGGCGGCCGCCGCAATCTTCTGCGTCGGAATGCGTAGCCCCCTGCTAATCGTCTCAACTGCTTCGACCGTCGCCGTCAGCGTCGAAGTCACCATCCCGTCAACCCGCGCCACCTGCCTCTGCGTGCGCATGTTGATATCGACAATCGTCGTATCGAACTGCTGCACCGCCGACCGCGCCACCCTGCTGGTCTCCGCCAGCGTGTCGCTCGCATCCACCAACGTGTCGGTGATGTGCTTCACCTTGGGGACGGTGTCGTGCAGCAGCGCCTGGCTGGATTTGCTGATGTCCGTCACCACGTCCATCAACGGCAGTATCTTCCCCGTCAGTTCGGCGGTCGTCGCGTTGAAGCCCTTGATCGCCTTCGAGGCCATCAGCGCAACCACAATCATCGCGATCGCCATCCCCGCCAAGGCAACCGCGACGAGCCCGATAAAAATCATGATCAGGAAATTGGTTCTTGCTAAATCAGGCTCCTGCAGCCACATCGCGAAACACATTGTTGCCATTGCAGCCTTCTCGACTTTCTTGAACGTTCACTCGCCCCACAGTCCGGAGCTTCAGCGCATTGCCAAGGCGACGCCGCACCGCGACGCCGCCTCGGCTGGCTACAACTTTGTTCCGGCTAGACCGGCGTTTCCACCGTGGTGTTTACGTAGGCGTCTTTGCCCGCATCCACCGCGGCCCCGACTTTGGCCTGCTGCTCATTCACCAGGTTCTTGCCCTTCTCGACATACTGGGTCCACTGGGTGCGGCCCTTCTCGTAGTACTCGCGCCCCTTGTCGACGGATTCCTTGGCCTGACGCTTGCCTTCCTCTACCAGTTCGGAGGCCTTCTGCTTTCCCTGCTCCATATACTGCTTGCCCTGCTCAACATATTCGCCCGCTACCTGCTTGCCCTGCTCGACGAGGTCCGCGGCCTTATCTTTCGCGTCGCGCGCGGCATTCGCCAGGTCTTCACGCGTCTCTTTGCCGGCCTTCGGCGCGTACAGCACTCCAATCAATGCGCCAACTCCAAGTCCAGCCAGAAACCACCCCAAACCGCTCGCTCCGCCATCATTGTTTGCCATTGTCTTCTCCTGTCCAATCCTTACGGTTTTGGCGAGAGCTGTGTTCCGTCTCGCCGATGCAAATTCATCTGGAATGTACCACCCATCCCGGCCATTTGTCCCGTACCTCACTGCCTGGCGGCGGTAGCTCCTATCTAAATGGTTCTTGCGGATGGATGCCGCGCCTTTACCCTGGGTTGTGCCGACGGGACAATACACGCGGCCCCAGTTCCCTCAGGAAGCTAAACGATAACACCTTCGAGACCGTTTTTCCCAGCCTGCGTCAAATAGGAAGGACGAAGCCAGGGAGCACCATCGCGGGACAGAGCGGCTCGGGAAACTGTGCCACGATCGACTTGAGACTGCATCCCCGCTCGGATTGCCTGACCTGCTCCGTGCAGTCGCGTACTATATACAAATCGAATTCCACTGCACGAAAGGGACCCAATGGACGCTCAAACGATTCGTACCATCGCGCGCACTTCGCTCCTCGTGCTGTCCTTCACAATGCTCCTGGCGGGCTGCAAGAGCGCCCCTCCAGCAGACGACGCCGACCTGACCTCACAAGTGGACATCCGCCTCGCGTCGGACCAGACCATCGGTCCGCAGTCGATTCAGGCATCGGTTTCCAACGGGATAGTCACCCTCACCGGCATGGTCACCAATGCGGCGGCACGCACCGTCGCGGGCGCCGATGCTGCGCACGTCTCCGGGGTGAAATCCGTGGTCAACAACATCGCCGTACAGGGACCTCCACCGCCGCCAAAACAGCCTGATCAAGCACCCGCACCCGCTGAGGATCCGGCCTTGTCGACCTCGGGTTCCTGATCCGGCGGTAGTATGCTGGCATTGAACCAGCCGTACGAAAGGCACCAATGGACGCCCACAAGACTTCTACGCGTACGCCGATCCTCTTGCTGTCCCTCGCGTTCATACTTGCGGGCTGCAAGAGTGCCGCTCCGGACGACGCCACCCTAAACACCCAGGTGCAGAGCCGCCTCTTCTCCGACCAGAACCTCACCGGCCAGGCCATCCAGACCTCCGTCGCCAGCGGCGTCGTAACCCTGAACGGCAGCGTCACCAGCGATACCGCGCGCACCATCGCGAGCGGCGACGTCGCCCAGGTTCCCGGCGTCAAAACCGTAGTCAACAACCTGGTTGTCGAGCCGCAGTCCGCCATCACCGCGGTCCCTCCCGCTCCGGCTACGCCCCGATCTGCACCACTTGTGCCGCCGGGACCGGCCCCAAAGGCCCAGAAGCCCTCCGCGATGGTCGCCCAAACGCCACCCCAGTCCGCGCCCATCGTGCGCGACTCGCCCGCTCCGCAACCAACTCCGCAGCCAATGCCAGCCCCAGCCGCCGCTCAGACACCGCTACCCCCACCAACGCCCGTGGTGCACTCCATCACCCTGTCCGCCGGCACGACGATCCCGATCCGCATCACGCAAACCCTTGACAGCGCGTCGACGCAGACGGGCGACAAATTCACCGGCGAGATCGCCTCCGACATCGTCGAAGACGGCATGGTGGTCCTGCCGCAAGGCACTGAAGTCACGGGACACGTGGACGCCGCGCAGGATGCCAAGCACTACAAGGGCAGCGCGCTGCTCACTATTTCGCTCACCGCAATCAACCACAAGGGCGAGCACATTTCCTGCGCAACCGATCCCTTCACCAAGCAAGGAGAAGGACGAGGCAAGAATACCGCTGAAAAAGTAGGCGGCGGGGCGGCGGTCGGCGCGATCCTCGGCGGCATTCTGGGCGGTGGCAAGGGTGCGGCAATCGGCGCGGCAGCCGGCGGCGGCGTCGGCGCGGGCGCGAACACTGTCACCAAGGGCCAGCAAGTCCAGATCGAGTCGGAGACCGTGGTTCGCTTCAGGCTCTCCGATCCCATCCTGCTCCACGTAACCACTGGCGGTTCGTCGTCTGGCAACTCCGGCCCCGCCCTCGAACACCGCAACGACCAGTAACCGCGAGGCTCCCGCCGCCTCCATGAATGCCGCATTAATTCGACGACTCACCGCAGTCCAAACGCGATTCGTGTACCCCGCCCCTACCCGGCTGGTGTAAGCTACGGGAACGGCTGACCCCAACCTCAAACTCCAAAAGCCCCGACACACGCGGCCTAGGCAACTCCTTCATCCGATCGAGCACCCAACCCTTGAAAACCTCCTGAGGTCGCTCTTGACGAAAGCAAAGGACACTCCAGCGGGCTATCTGGCCCTCACACTACACGCGCATCTGCCGTATGTAGTGAACCACGGCACCTGGCCGCATGGCATCGAATGGCTGCACGAAGTCGCCGCCGAGACCTACCTGCCTCTCCTGCGGGTGCTGGCCAATCTTGAGCGGGACGGCGTCCCCGCAAACTTCAACATCAACCTCTCACCCATCTTGCTGGAGCAGTTGGCCCACCCGCTCTTCATCGCCGAGTTTCCCCGCTACCTCACGCGAAAGATCGTCGCTGCGCGCGAGGACGAGGCTTACTTCATCCAGTCCGGCGACCACCACCTCACGGAAACCGCGCGCCACTGGGGCCGCTTCTTTTCCACCGCGCTCGACGATTTCAACGCGCTCGACGGCAACATCGTTCAGGGCTTTCGCCACTTCAGCGACTCCGGAATGATTGAGATTCTCACCTGCGGCGCAACCCACGGATACATGCCTCTGCTCGGCACCGACGAGAGCGTTCGTGCGCAGGTCCGCACCGCCGTCTACACTCACATCCGCCACCTCGGCAAGCGTCCCCGCGGCATCTGGGCGCCGGAGTGCGGCTATCGCCCGGCGGGCTTCTGGGAGTATCCCGTTCTGCATGCCGGCTCAACCGAACCGCATCCTGGATTCAATCGCATCGGCGTCGAGCAGGCGCTCTCTGAATCCAGCCTCGACTACTTCTTCGTCGACACTCATCTGGTCGAGGAGAGCCGCCGGATCCCCTCCCCGTACGACGCGCCCAACAGCCGGCTCTCCCGCAGCCCACAGGCCGCACCCGCTCACGGTCCGCAGCGCAACCTCTACCAGCCGTACTTCGTCGACGGCCCCTACGACAAGCGCTTCGCCACCACCGTCTTTCCGCGCGACCCCAGCACCGGCCTCCAAGTGTGGTCCGGCGATACTGGCTATCCCGGGGACGCTAACTACCTCGACTTCCATAAGAAGCGCTTCCCCGGCGGCCACCGCTACTGGCAGGTCACCGGCTCCGGCGTCGACATCGGCGACAAGCTCGTCTACTACCCGCAACAGGCAGCTGAGCGTGTGAAGGAGCACGCCAGCCACTTCGTGTCGCTCGTCTACGAAACGCTCGCGTCCGGCTTCGACGGATCGATCCCGCCCGTACTCAGTTCGCCGTTCGACGCCGAACTCTTCGGCCACTGGTGGTTCGAAGGCCCCATGTGGCTCGAAGCTGTCTGCCGCATTCTGCACGAACATTCAACCGGCATCGCCACCATCACCTGCAGCCAATACCTCGAACGCTATCCGCGCGCAGGATTCATCGCAATGCCCGAAGGATCCTGGGGCGCAGAGGGCAACCACCAGGTGTGGATGAACCCCGAAACCGCATGGACCTGGACCCACATCTACCCCGCAGAGGTATACGTCTCCGAGGTCGCGACCGCCGGCACATGGCGCAACTCCGAACTCGGCAGCCGCATCGTCCAGCAACTCTGCCGCGAACTGCTGCTGCTGGAGTCCTCTGACTGGCAATTCCTCATCACCACCGGAGCCGCGCGCGACTACGCTGAGTCCCGCTTCCTCACCCACAACGACCAGTTCCTCGAACTTAAGACCATCTGGCAAGCCTTCGAACACGATGGCGCTCTCAACGAACACATGACCACGCGCCTCGCCGAGATCGAACACCGAGACAGCATCTTCCCCGACATCGACCCCAGCTTCTGGGCCGAAGGTGCCTCCCAAACCCGGGAAGCCCCGTCATCGGCCAGGAAATCCGTCGGTGCCGAGCACAACCCGCTCCCCGCTAGTTCGGCGACGGCTTCTCTACGTGATCGATAACCAGCACATCCACCTGCGTCTTCTCTGCGGACAGCTTTAGACCTAGCTGCTGCTGCATCGCGGCGAATAGGTCCGGAGCATCCGGCACATCCGACGTCGGCAACTTCGGCAGATTCCCGCCGAACTGCGTCTGATCCGGCGTGAACGTAACATTCGCGTCATATCGTCCGGTAATGCTTGTCTGATCCACCACCGGCTTGTCCAGAACCAGCATCTGCAAGAAATCCGTAAAGTCCGTCATCGTCCCGTTCGCCAGATGGATGGTCAGCCCGCCTTTTCCCGGCGATGCGCCAAACCCCGGCAGTGACCCTTGAATCTGAGTTGGAGCTAGTTTCTGTCCCGTCTTCCCCACAGTCAGGACATAAGCCGCCATCTCTCGCTTTTCGTGATGAAACGTCAGTTGGAACCGGTCCGCAAGAAGCTTCCGGAAGATGCCTCGCATCTGCTGGAGGTTCGGCGTGCCTGGCTGGTCGGGGGTTGCATCAACGTCATATCGATCGTTGCTGGACCACCCCGGAGCCCCTACGAGCTGCTTCACTTGCACTCCGTAGGCAAACGTGACGATATCCTCCAGCGATCCGTTAACCACCATCATGTGGCGGCCCTTGGGATAGAGCCCCTGCAACCTCGTCCCGCCCGATGGGTTCGGCTTGATCGTAGCCACATCGAACGACGGGTCCGCATCCGCTGCCATCGGCTTGTCCGCCACGGGAGGAGTCGGAATATCCCATGCGGTCTCAGGCGTCGCTCGCACCAGCGTCAACGGAAAGGGCTGCGAACTCTGCGTCCACGTTCCCGTCATCGTCTTGTTGTCGTCACTCAGTTTCCCTTCAAAGCCGCCGCCGATCATATCGACCGTCATCTTTACGGTCGAACCCTGCTTCGTCACGGAATTGACCGGGATAGGCTGCGGAGTCTGATCGATGCTGTACATCTTCGCGCTCCATCCATCCTTATCGCCCTTGTACAAGTTGAAAATGACGCGCAGATCCTTGCCCACCTTCAACGTGCCCTGCCAGTTGCCCGACAAATCCTGCCCGCGCGCCGTGGTTCCAAACATTGTCACCAGCGCAACCACGCACAGCATCACCTTCTTCATTCACAGTCCCCCAGCAAACGAGGATTTATTCCCTGGAAACATATCCGAATACGCACGCTCGCGACGATTTGTTCAGTGCTACAGCTCACCAGGGCTCACTTTGCCGGCGGCGGCGTGTTGTAGAAGAACCCCAGCCGCAAGTCGAGAAGTGGGCCGTGGAACGCCTGCGGCAACGCCGGGAATTGTCCTTCACTGGTGATCGCGTACCACGCGGCTTTATCGAAGTCGACATCGCCGGAAGGCGACTCAAGCTTCATGCTTCCGATCCTGCCGTCAGGAAGAATCGTGACACGAATTCCTACGATCCCTCTCTTTAGCCCCGGACGATTGGCCTTCTCCGGAATCAGAGGCGCCCAGTTGTGCTGGACGTCAGAGTGGATTCGCTGTAGATACGGGGCAAAGTCCACCCCCATCGTGTCCGAGAGTATTTCGGCGCCAGACTTCGGAGTCGTCTGCGCAGGGGAACTCGCCGCGGCAGGATTCCCAGTCTGCTGCGCTCGCATAGCAGATCCAAACATCGTAGCCAGCGCGACCATACACAGCATCAGCTTCTTCATCGAATCCCCTCGGGTCCCGTACCGCCACCATCCTACATCCCGCGCAAAGAAACAGCGCCCCACCTGCCCGCCTGGCCAGGTGGAGCGCTCAACCTGCATGGGAAAAATCATCCAAGTCTCGTTACAAACTTAATCGACCGGCTTGCCTTCCACCTGCTTCGCCTGCGCATGCGCTGAGCCCGTACCGATCTCGACCTTCACCTGCTTTGGCTTTGCAGCCTCCTTCTTGGGCAGGGTAATCGTCAATACGCCCGCATCGCAGCTCGCCTTCGGAGCCGTGGCGTCTACCGTCTGGGGTAGTGTAAAGCTCCGCGCAAAGCTGCCATAGCGCCGCTCAATCCGATGGAAGTTCTCTTCCTTCTCGCTCTTCTCAAACTTGCGCTCGCCCTTCACCGTCAGCGTCTGGTTCTCGACCTGAACGTCCAGGTCTTCCTGCTTGATCCCCGGAACCTCCAGCTTCAGCACCAGTTGCTGCTCGTCCTCATACACATCCACCGGCGGAATGAAGTTTCCCATCGCCAGCGTTTCTTGCTCACTCTCAGGCCGCGCAAAGTCGCTGAAGATCGAGTTCAGCCGGTTCTGCAATACAGCCACATCCGCCAACGGCGAACGCAACGGAACAAATCGAGTCAGGGTAGTCATCTCAATATCTCCTCAATAGTGACAGTTTGTGAGCAGTCTCAGACTGCCCAAATCCTTTATACGGGACAATTGAACTCCATGTCAAGCATATTATCTTATGTAGGTACACTCATATTCTGACGCTCCCCATACCTGAAAGATGGAGCCGCCGCCTGCCCCATTGAACCCCCGGGAGCAAGCGACGGCTCGAACTATCAGCATCTTAGAGCACTTCGCGCGCTACTGCCCACCCTCATTCGCCCGGATAAACGCTGCCACATCCGCGTGGAACTGCTTCAGCACGCCCTCGTTCACGTACACCATGTGCCCGCTCGGGTAGTAGTGGTAGCTGATGTTCGCCTGCAGCTTATCCGGAATCGGCAGATGGTGCATCTCGAACATCCCCTCGAAGAATGGCGTCGCCAAATCGTAGTAACCGCCGGCCAGCATCACCTTCATCTTCGGGTTCGACTTCATCGCAAAGGCCAGGTCTGGCATCACGTTGGTCCCGCCTCCGAACAGTTGCTCCAGCGGCGGCCCATTCGGAATCTGGTGCCGGAAGTCCCACGTGAAACCCGGCTGGCCGTACGCGCCCGGGACATACGTCTCCTGATCGCCGTACTTCAGGTCCTTGCGCACATAGCTGTTGATCGCCGCCGTATATGCGGCCGAGATAGCGTTGCTCTGCGGATCGTACTCCGCCTCTTCGCTCATCGGGTCCAGGTCCGGCCCTTTGTACCGCGTATCCAGCCTCCCCGTCGTCGTGTCCGCGTCAAGTTCCAGGTCCTTCTCGAACATTCCGCCGTCGATCCTAAGGTTAGCTTTCAACAGCAGCGCCACGGGCAGTCCTGTATACGAATGCAGCTTCTCCGCAACCGCCTGTTTGCTCGCTGCCTGCAACTGGCTCCCCTGCAGTAGCGCGTTCATGTAGTCGCCCAGCGCATACTGCTCCACCTCGGCCAGGAACGGCTCCAGCGCCGCCGGCTGCGTAGGCAGCTTCTGGTGGTAATACGCGGTTGCCGCATAGGTCGGCAGCGCCAGCGCGTACGCCTGATCCACGCCTGGATTCAATTTAGGCCCATCGACGCTGTTGTCGAAGTCAAGAATCTGCGACAGCAGAATAATCCCGTTCAGATCCACATTCTGGAGCACCGCGCTCAGCACTGCCGACCGCGGCGTGCCATAGCTTTCGCCCATCAGATACTTCGGCGAATTCCAGCGCTCATACTTGGTCAGAAATCGCCGGATGAACCGGTCGAACGCGTGCGCGTCCGGATCGACTCCCCAGAACGCCTTCTCTTTATCCTTCCCAAAGATCCGGCTGAAACCCGTTCCCGGCGCGTCGATGAACACCACATCGCTCACGTCCAGCAGGCTAAATTCGTTGTTGACGATCTTGTATGGCGCGCCCTCCTGGTGCTCCGCATCCGGCGGCACCACTCTCCGCGGCCCAAACGATCCCATGTGCAGCCACATCGTCGCCGACCCCGGCCCGCCGTTGTAGAGAAACGTCACCGGCCTCTGCTCCGCCGCCGCATCTTTCTTGAAGTACGCCACGTAGAACATCCGCGCGGTCGCCTGCGCCTCCTCCGGCTTGTCGTTGTCCAGCGGCTTTACTCCTGCATTCGGCAGCAGGTGGCCCTCAAAGTCCAACGTCGCGTCCTGCGCGTCGGTCGACCCCACAGTCAGCGTGCCCGCCACCGCCTTGTACGCAATCACCTGCCCGCCCACCGTCACCGTCCCCTCGGTCGTCGAGTCGGCAGGTGGAACAGCCGGCGGCGTAACCGGAGTTCCCGTCACTACCAGCTTTTGGTCTTTCGCTGCGGACGCCTTGTCCTGAGCCAGCCCCGTCATCCCAACCCACAGCAGCGTCACACCAACCGCCGCCCACCCCAACCGTCCGCTTTTTACACCCATTCAGTCCATCCTCCGCATATCGAAGTGAATTCGTAGTATACCTACCAACCAGCCTTCGCCCCTTCATCGCCGACCGCCGATAGCCGGACGATGACAGCTCATTCCTCAGACCTCATACCCCAGCACCTGCAACCAGCAACCAGCAACTGACAACTAGATAGCAACCCGCTACCATGTATGTATAGGAGATCCATGCCCTCACCAGAAAGCTACCAACTCTTGCTCGCGGCCGCGGCTGCCTGCGAAGACAAGAAGGCCGAAGACATCCGCATCCTCGCTCTCGACCCCGCCGAGAGCGGCCTCACCGATTACTTCCTCATCTGCAATGGCACCAACGAGCGCCAGAACAGCGCCATCACCGACGAGATCGAGATCCGCCTCAAGCGCGACTTCGGCACCTACCCGAATTCCGTCGAAGGCCGCCGCCAGGGCGAGTGGATTCTGATGGACTACGTCGACTTCATCGTCCACGTCTTCTCCGCGGAAAAGCGCGCCTTCTACGGCCTCGAACGTCTGCGCAAGTCCGCCACCACCATCAGCGTCGCCGACCTCAACGCCGAACTCAAGGCCGCCATTGCCACCACGCGCGCCAGCCACCCAAAGAAGAAAGCCGCTGCCAAAGCTCCTGCAAAGAAAGCAGTCAAGAAGGCAACGAAAGCATTGTCAGTCCCAAAGAAGGCCACGAGAGTCGCAGTCAAGAAGGGCGGCAAGCCTGCTGCCCCGCGCAGCAAAACAAAACGCTGATCGCCCGGCCCGACTCAAAAGAAACGCCGCCTGCACAAAGCAGACGGCGTTCTTGTTTGAGGTTCGCTAGCTACTAGAACTGATAGCGAGCATACACACGCAGCACCCGGTTTCCAGACACGGTAATCGGTTTGTTATCGAACGTTACCGCGCCCGAATACACATTGCCCAAGGAATCGGTGCCGTTGTATGGAACGCCCGTGATGAGAGTGGTACTGGGGCTATTGGTTACGCCGTGATTGAAGACATTCAGGGCCTCTGCGCGGATCATGAAGTCCTGGTGCTCGAACGTCTTGAATGAGCGTTCCAAGGTGAAGTCCGTATTCGACTGGTGGTCGGCAAACAAAGAGTTGCGTCCCACTGTGTTCTGGGTTGAGCCGGCATACGAAGTAACCCAGTGCGTATTCGCCGCGGTAACCGGATGGCAGTTATCGTTCGTAGCCCACCATGCCGGACCGTCGCACAGAGTGCCGGGAGCAAGCCCAAATCCGAACAAAGGATCGTCTCCCTTGATGGCCCAGTTCGTGATCGGCGCACTCTTGTTTAGCAGAATCGGCCGATCGTTGCTGATGCCGTCTCCGTTCCAGTCGTAGCCGATCTCCACATTCAGGGGCTGACCGGACTGCAAGCTGGAAATTCCGGAGAAGGTCCATCCGTTCACGATTGCTCCCGCCCATCGGTAGCCTTCGCTCGTATGCCAGGTGGGCGGCACGTACACCGCCGCTACCACGATGCGATTGCGATGGTCGTAGGCAGAAGGCGCGTATTCCCTGCGTCGCGGCGAAGGATACTGAATCTCTTCATAGGTCGAGAGGGTTCCGCTCGTAAAGATCTCCGAACCGTCATCCAGCAACTTCGAATAGGTGTAATCAGCGCGTAAGGTCAATCCGCCCTTTGACTTATGCTGAGCCTCCAACTGCAGGCTGTTGTAGTTGGAATCGGCAGTGTTGTCTTCCCGAATCATACGACCGCGGCTGGTGAAGATGCGCGATGCAGACAAGAGGTCGTCTACGTAAGGATTGAACTCCGTCGTCGCGTACTCGTGCTCGCTCCGATTGCCCACATATTCCGCAGACAATACGAAATCGGCGGGCAGCTGCTGCTGGATGCGCAGGTTGTACTCCAACGTCATCGGTTCTCTTAGGTTGTTGACGGAGAAGTTCGCCGTATCCGTCGCCAGCGCCGTGTGGCTTCCGGCTATGACAGTAGCGATGGCATTCGACCAGTTCGGAGTTCCCCGCCCGACCGCCGACGAAGTTGTCTGCTTGGAAGCGGCATTCGGAGAGCTTCCCTGAACGTTATCGATCACGTTCGTGAAGAGATGGCTGTAGAACACGCCGAATCCACCGCTAAGTACGGTCTTTTCTTTGAGTGCGTAGTTGAAACCAACCCGCGGGGCAAAGTCCTTCTTGTTGGGGATCTCGGGCGTGCGCGTCAGATATCCGGTGCTGGAGTTGAAAACCGCCGGGTTCGACGAATCGATTGTCGGGTAGGGCAGGTAGTTCAGCGGCGCACCGTCATACTCGTAGCGCAGGCCAAAATCGAGCGTGAAGTTGTGCGCGATTTTCCAGCTGTCCTCGCCAAAGTAGCTTTGTGCCCAAATCGTCGGACGCGCGGTCGGACTGCCAAACTGAATTGTTGCCGTACTCGACGTTCCACCGTAATTGTCGATGAAGTTTGCCAAGGCCGTATAGGAACCCGTTCCAGGAGGGCAGGCCGTCGCTGGCGGTACAGGTGTAGTGCAGGTCGCTGCCGACCGGGCATACCCGATGCTCCCGTAGAAATTGAACGGTATGCCGTCCTTGATACGCTGGTCTTCGAGATCAAAGCCGAACTTTATCGTGTGCGTGCCCTTGGTCCAGGTAAACGTGTCTTCCAGTTGATAGGTGTTCTGGAATCGCCCTTGAGGAACGTTCGTCGGGATTCCGTAGCCGGTGATGCCCGAGATGCTGATTCCAGGCATTAGCGCCAAGGGATTGGCATAGGTCTGCGGTTGTAGATCGAAGGAAAATCCGATCCGGCTCCACGCCGGCCGCAGCTCATTCAGCATCGTCGGGCTGAATATGTGAGTTTCGGCAATTCCTGCGTTGTACGCTACACCGTGCTGATCGGTGTAGAACCCGGGCAATTGGTTGGGGAAGTTCCCCAGGTCAAGCGGCACCGAATTCGGGCTCTGGATAAACCGGAAGCGAAGCTTATCCTGGTCCGAAACAATATAGTCCGTAGTCGCTTCAAGCTCGCGGTTGTTCGAATCGTCACCCACCGTCTGCTGAAAGCCGGCAAAATTTACCGTTCCCCGAGGAGTGGGGACCGGGTTCACCGGATCGTTGCCCAGCGAGACACTCGTCGCGTAAATAGTGTTGGTGCCGACCAGACCGCCATACGCCTTCAGGAGATTGGCTACCTGGGGATTGCTGGCGTAATTCTGTAGAACGGTGTATCCCGCCGCGGTCGGCAGTGTCAGAATGCCGCCCGTCGTCGAAGAACGGTAGTGGTCCCACTGATTCGACACGAAGAAGAACAGCCTGTCTTTCATCGCCGGACCGCTTATCCGGAAGCCAAACCAGTTTTCCCGGTACTTCGTCGGCGTGGTCTTGTTCAGCACCTCGCCCTTGTCCACACCATTCAGGTAAGAGTTCCCCAGCCGCTCATACGCCGCGCCATGGAACCTGTTGGAACCGCTCTTCATCACGAGGTTTGAAACAGCGCCACCGCGCCCATACTCTGCCGAAAACGAATCCAGCAGGAACGTAATTTCCTGAACCGCCTCGATATTCTCCGGCTGAAACGCCTGACCATGAAGTCCCTGATCGTTGTTGTCGACGCTCTCAATCAAGAAGTTATTGTCGCGCGGCCGGTTGCCGTTCACCGAGAAGCCGTAGCCGTTAGTAAAGCTGGCGGCTGTCACCACCGTTACGCCGGGCAGCGTCGTGCCCAAGGCATATGGATTCAAACTGGAAATCGGCAGATCATTAATCTCGACAGCCGCCAGCGTGTCGCTCAACTCGCCGCTGTCCGTCTTCAAGGCCGCCACTACATCCGAACTCACCTCAATATCCGTCGAGGCTGCGCCAATTGACAACTTCACATCCACTGACGTGATCACGGACGAGGGTACATTAACGCTCGGGACCGTCTCCATCGCAAATGAGGCTGCCGACACATCAATCTTGTAGTCCCCCGGCGGCACCGACTCAATACGGTAGCTCCCAACCTTGGAGGTCACGGCACTTCGGGTGTCATTGGTCTCCAAAGAGGTCGCCTTCACCGTCGCTCCGGCAACAGCCGCACCGTTCGGATCGAGCACCGTGCCTGCGATCGTGCCGTTGGTTGCCTGCGCAAACCCCGTCGAACCAGCCACGAAGGCCAAGCAGAACATCACTATCCCGAAGGAAACCGTCGCCAAGCTGAAAAGCTTCTTCATTGATTTTCTCCTTGCGTAATAAAAACCGATTCCGCCGGACTAACGGAATGACACGAAAGTCCTAGATACCCGGTAATGTTGCATCTTGATTACTGTCAACAGTTACCCAGCAATCCAATCTCCAAACCCAACATGGTTATTCACAGCCTCGAGTCCCCATTAACTCCAGTATTTTCTGCGATCTCCAAGCAAGATGTCCCGATTGCAAATATTCTAACTATGATTCCTGCCTGTGTAATCCTATAAATCATAGTTACTGCCATACATCCATTAATTATCCGGATTCCCCCCATCCCGTGAAAATCTCCCTCGCCACCATCTCCCCAACCCGTTCGCACGCCAAGTCCGACGCTGCCGCGGCCCTCGCAGCCGACTACCTCGCCCGCGCCTCCCGCTATCTCCCTTGCGACCCTCAGACCCACCCTTCCGAGTCGGCCCTGCTCACCTGGCTCGATCGCCAGACCGCCCGAACCGCCCCGGTCCTCATCCTCCTCGACAGCCGAGGCAAGCAACTCACGAGCGAGGACTTCGCCGCCCATCTCGGCCGCCTGCGCGACTCCGGCAGCCAATCCGTCGTCCTTGCCATCGGCCCACCGGACGGCTGGTCCGCCGCCGCTCGCACCCGCGCCAGCCTCATCCTCTCGCTCGGAGCCATCACCCTGCCCCACGAACTCGCCCGCGCCGTACTAGCCGAGCAGATCTACCGCGCCCTTACCATCCTCGCCGGCCACCCCTACCACTCCGGCCACTGAGCATGTGTGCAGGTTGCAGGTGCGTGCAGGTTGAAGGTTGCAGGTGTGTGCAGGTTGAAATTGTCCGTTGCTTTCGCCGTTTATTGTCATTCCCGCAGGGAATCTGCTTCTGCTCTCAACCTGCAACCTGCAACTCCTAACCTGCAACTACACTAGAACTCATGTCCGATACCATCCCCGAAACCCCCACCCCCGAAACCACCCGCCGCGGCCTTATTCTCATCAACACCGGCTCTGGCAAGGGCAAGACTACCGCCGCCCTCGGCACTGCCTTCCGAGCTGCCGGCAATGGCATGCGCGTCCTCTTCCTCCAATTCCTTAAAGGCTCCTGGCACTATGGCGAACTCGACGCCGCCGAAGCTCTCAACGCTGCACTTACCCCTGCGCTCGGCACCGCCCTCACTCCCGATCCCAACCCGCCCGCTGCATCACGCGCCCAGAACTTCGTCATCAAGCAGCTAGGCCGCGGCTTCGTCAAAGTAGGCGGGGCCGAAACCGATCCCGAAGACATCCGCCTCGTCGAAGAAGCCTGGGCCGAGTCCGCCGCCGCCATCCTTTCCGGCGAGTGGGACCTCGTCGTCCTCGACGAGATCAACTACGCTATCGGCTATAAGATGCTCGCGCCCGAAGTCGTCGCAGACGTCCTCCGCCGCAAGCCCGAGATGACCCACGTCATCCTTACCGGCCGCAACGCCCACCCCCTCCTCGTCGAACTCGCCGACACCGTCACCGAAATGCGCGAAGTCAAACACGCCTACCAGCGCGGCATCCTCGCACAACGCGGCATCGAGTTCTAACCCGCCCTTCCGAAGACCGTACCAAGACCCGCATCGACTCACTAATCGTCGGGCAACTGGCCCCGTCTACACGGAAGTTGTAGATATCGGAGGAGACTCTGTGCGCATACGCACATACCACGCGAAACCAACAAGAATATAGTCACCTTTATCAGAGACTTACCAGTCTTTGTTTGGGCCAGACACTCGTCACGGCGCTAGATCGATCCAGTCCTATCTGAACCTCTTGGCGGTAGACATGAAAGCATTCAAAGAATCTAACAAAATCGTAACGTACGGCACCGCGGCAAGCGCGCAGCAAGCCCTTCGCCACGGCCAGTTCGTTCCCTACTTCCAGCCGATTGTCGCGTTGTCCTCCGGTCAATTGGCAGGATTCGAAGTCCTGGCACGGTGGCAGCATCCCCGACATGGACTGGTTTCGCCCGATCAGTTCATCTCTCTCGCGGAAAAGCAGGGTTGGATCGACACGCTGACAGAGCAACTTTTGCGCATGGCGTTTGCAGAAGCCCCTTCCATACCGGAGCCGCTCACACTTTCGGTGAACATCTCGCCAGTCCAATTGCGAACTTCGAGCTTGCCGGGACTGATCCGCAACGCCGCAGAAGGAACCGACTTTTCTCTAACGCGGCTGGTAATTGAAATCACCGAGAGCGCTCTGATCGACAACCTGGATCATGCCCTCAGCATTGCAAAGGAATTGAAGGAAATGGGTTGCAAACTGGCCCTGGACGATTTCGGGACCGGCTATTCCAGCCTCCTCCACCTTCAGGCTCTCCCCTTCGACGAGTTGAAGGTCGACCGCAGTTTTGTCAGTTCGATGACCGAGAGGCGCGATAGCCGGAAGATCGTTGCGGGTGTCGTCGGACTCGGTCAAAGCCTGGGACTCAGGACCGTCGCGGAGGGGATTGAGACACGCGATCAGGCCGAGACCATGCTCTGGCTGGGCTGTGAACTGGGCCAGGGCTGGTACTTCGGGAGACCCCTGCCGGCCGAGGATATTGCCTCCGTAATCGCAATTCGTCGGCAGGAACTCTCCGTGAACGCCCCCAGCCCATGGAAGGACATATCATCAGCCAATCTAGATGGGTCGCTCGCCCAACAGGTCGCAAATCTCCAGGCGGTCTACGACGGCGCGCCGGTAGGTCTCGGCTTCGTCGATAAGAACCTCCGCCACGTCAACATCAACCAGCGACTTGCCGATCTCAACGGCCTCTCCGTCAAAGATCACCTCGGCCGCACAATCGGAGAGTTGGTTTCTCCAATTGCATACTCCATCATCGAGCCATATCTGCAGCGCGCCCTGACGGGAGAACCTATCACCGGGTTAGAAGTGAAGATGCCCTCGCCATATCCGGGAAAAGGAATTCTGACCTATAACGTCTCCTATCAGCCGGCCCGCAACGAGGCTGGCGAGGTCATCGGAATATCCATCGCCGTGGTGGACGTAACCCAGAACAGGCGCGGCGAAGAGGCCTTGCGCCAAAGCGAAGAACGGTATCGTAACTCGATGCACTTAAGCCCGCACACAAAGTGGATCGCGGACCCGAAGGGTATCAACCTCGAAGTCAGTCCCATGTGGGAGCAGATTACCGGCCAAACTCCCCAGCAGACCGCCGATGCAGGCCTTCAGGCCGTAATGCATCCCGATGATATCGCTACCGTGATGCCCCTCCGCGAGAAATCGCTCCTCACCGGCGAACCGATGGACCTCGAATTTCGCACCCGCACCCGGGATGGAGCCTGGCGGTGGATCAGGTCGCGCGCACAGGCGTGCCGCGGTATCGACGGCCAGATCAGCGAATGGTACGGAACCGCCGAGGATGTTAACGAGTTGAAGATGTTTCAACTTGCGTCACAACCAGCCCCAATCCCGCTCTCGCCACTGATCGCCTCTCCGGCTCAACCTGCGATTCAGGTTTCCGTTCAACCCACCGTCGAGAATGATCCCGCCGCCGCTATCGCAAGCCTCCTCGGATCGGACTGGAGCGGCGTGCGACATATTTTCGAGTCGGTGACAAACGGAATCTGCATCTCCGATGTAACTAACGGCGACATGCCCCTGATTTACGTGAACCCAGCCTTTGAAAGGCTCACAGGTTATCGCCTCGAAGAGATCCGGGGCCGTAACTGCCGCTTCCTTCAAGGCGCGGAAAAAAGTCAGCGGGGCCTGACACTAGTCCGGCAGGCGCTTCACGATCGCCGCGACGTGACAACCGTCCTGAAGAACTTCAAAAAAGATGAAACGCCATTCTGGAATGAACTCCACCTATCCCCCATCCGCGACCGGACGGGCAGCGTCACGCACTATGTGGGAATTCAGAACGATGTGACCGCAAGGATAGAGCTTGAGGCAAAACTCGAACGTACGGCGCACTACGACATGTTGACGGGCCTTGCCAATCGAGGCCTGCTGATGGACCGGCTGGCAGAAGCGTTGTCTCGCGCCGAACGGAGCGGACGGCTGGTTGCCGTGCTGTTTCTCGACTTGGACAATCTGAAGTCCGTGAACGATTCCTATGGACATGACGCAGGCGATCTCTTGATCCAGACCGTGGGACAACGCCTTGCCGTCTCAATCAGGCGGCATGAAACTGCCGCCAGACTCGGCGGTGACGAGTTTGTCGTGGTGCTGGAGGACCTTAAAGACGAAGACGATGCCGCAAACGCCCAAGACCGCATCGCCCAGGACGTTCGACAGCCGATAGAGGCATCGCAGAATACGATCAATTCGTCTGCAAGCATCGGTGTGGCTCTATACCCCAGAGACGGCGTGACTCCCGCATCGCTCCTGCGCGCTGCAGACCAGGCTATGTACGCAGCCAAGCGCATCTCCAAACGCATGGAGTCGTACACGCTGACTTCCGGGCTCCTGCAATAGGCTCAAATCAAACAAGTCATCGAGACTCTGATAAAGCCATACGAGACCAGCCAATCACGCTCAGTATTCAGCTTGCTTCTAAAAGAGGTCCTCGCGTATCGATTGCGATGGGGCGTGAAGCTGACTTGGCGACCTGCCTGAACTCAAGCAACTTAAATGGTTTGGCGATGAGGAGAGGCTCGGGGAACAGTGGTAACAGGCGCGCCGACTTGCCGGCCAACACACATTGCTCAAACACATCGGTCGCCTGCTCAATATGCGCCATATCAACACCGCCGTCCTCAGGTTGAATACAGGTGATCGCAATTAGCTTAGCCTCGGTAGCGCGCACGCTTCCTCCTTCTAACTAAGATCATCGACCGACCTCCGTCGAAGACCCTTGTCGGATTTCAACCTAAAAGAAGGCATTTATGTGGCCACTTCCAAGCCACTCATTCGGCATCGATAGCTCATTGCGCCGACCACCTCCCGCGAAATTTATACCCAACTTAAGGATGAAAGCCGGAAACAAATGTGGACCCCCTACGCGTCCAGTCGCTATCAGATGAGTCTGTTTATCGAGGTATCGCCCCAGCTAACCGCCATCACCCGATAGGAGAACGCTGTGCGAAACTAGTCTGACAGCTTTTACGCAATGACCGACCTCACCTCCCTGCTCCAAAGCACTTTCGGCTTTCCCTCGTTCCGCGCCAACCAGGAAGCCGTGTGCGTTGCTGCAACTTCGGGGAAAGACGTTCTCCTGGTCATGCCCACGGGCGCCGGCAAATCCCTCTGTTACCAGCTCCCTGCCATCGCTCGCGGGGGCACCGCGCTCGTCGTCTCGCCCCTCATCGCGCTAATGGACGACCAGGCCGCCAAGCTCTCCGCCCTCGGCCTCCACGTCGGCCGCATCCACTCCGGCCTCTCCCGCGATGACGCCCGCCAGGCCTGCCGCGACTACCTCGACGGCACACTCAACTTCCTCTTCATCGCCCCCGAACGCCTCCGCGTCCCCGGCTTCCCCGAGATGCTCGCCCGCCACAAGCCCTCGCTCGTCGCCATCGACGAAGCCCACTGCATCAGCGCCTGGGGACACGACTTCCGCCCCGACTACCGGACGTTAGGGGAGCATCTTCCGGCGCTCCGGCCAGCGCCCATCATCGCTCTCACCGCTACCGCGACGCCCACCGTGCAGCAGGACATCGTGGCCCAGCTCCACCTCAGCGACGCTGCCCTCTTCATCCACGGATTTCGCCGCAATAACCTCGCCATCGAAGTCGTCGAGATGTCCAAGCCACGCCGCCACGCCTTCACGGCCGAACTCCTCTCGAACGCCGCAAATCGCCCCGCCATCGTCTACGCACCGTCGCGCAAATCCTCTGAAGAACTCGCCGCCGACCTCAATCGCCACTTCCCTGCCGCCGCCTATCATGCAGGCCTCGAACCCAGCGTCCGCGAACACGTCCAGCGCGACTTCCAGTCCGGCAAGCTCGAAGTCGTAGTCGCTACCATCGCCTTCGGAATGGGCATCGATAAAGCCGACGTCCGCACCGTCGTCCACACTGCCCTGCCTGCATCCGTCGAAGCCTTCTACCAGGAAATCGGCCGCGCAGGACGTGATGGCCTGCCCTCGCGCACCGTCCTCCTGCACAGCTATGCCGACCGCAAAATGCACGAATTCTTCCTCGAGCGCGACTACCCGCCAGCCTCCGATCTGGCCCGCGTCGCGCAAGTCCTCACGTCCCAACCCGATCCGGCAGTATTCCTCATACCCGAGCCCTTAGCCCAGCGCCTCAAAATGGATCTTGGAACCTTCCTCAAAGCCATCGAAAAACTCATCGCCCAGGGCGCAGCCACCGTCGACTTCGCAGGCAACGTCCGCGCCGCAGGCCCCCTCTCCACCAAAGAATCCTGGCGCGCAGGCTATGACGCCCAGATCGCCTTCCGCCGCGCGCAAATCGACCGCGTGTCCGCCTTCGCCGAAACCCAGCAATGCCGCATGACCGCCGTCATTCGCCACTTCGGCGACACCGCCGACGCCCACCGCCCATGCGGCATTTGCGACTTCTGCTCGCCCTCCACCACCTCCGCGCAAACCTTCGCGCCGCCCACACCCGCCCAGGCCCGCGACCTTCGCGCCATCCTCTCCGCGCTCGCCCACGCACCCTCCCGCGCCACTGGCAAGCTTCACACCGACCTCGCGCTAGGCGTTGATCGCCACGCCTTCGACGTGCTCCTCGACGCCCTCACCCGCGCCGGCCTCATCACCCTAACCACAGACACCTTCATCAGCAAAGAAGACGGCCGCATCATCCCCTACAAGAAAGCCGCCCTAACCCACGAAGGCCGCAGCGACGACGCCAACGAACTAACCGGCGTAGTCCTCCCTTCCACCCTCGACGATCCGCCGTTACCCACGAGCAAACGGAAGCGCACCGCCAGGTCGGGTGCCCGGGTATCTTCAACGCCTGACCTGGGATTACCCCTCACCCCCGCACAGCAGCAACTGGACGACGCTCTCCGCGCCTGGCGCAAAGCCGAAGCCGCCAAGAACGGCAAGCCCGCCTTCATCGTCCTTAGCGACGCCGTCATCCGTAACATCGCAATCGCCTGCCCACAATCGATCCCGGAACTCCTAACCGTCTCCGGCATCGGCCCCGACAAGGCCGACCGCTTCGGCGCAGACATCATCGCCATCTGCCGCGCCGCCGCAAGTTCCGGTTCAACGCCCGCCCAATTCACGATCCAAGAGTCTAGTGCATCTTCTTCTAAATCGAAGTCCGCACAAGGTAGCACCAACGGCAACTTGAAATCTGTTTCTGCTCCTATGTACCCCAAGGCTTCAGCCCTGGGCCTCTCAGCCCGCGAGGGCGACTGGGCCTCAGTCCCTGGGGAAAATGATCGCGCCTCCGAGACCTTCCGCCGCACCCGCCCCGCCGCCTCCGACCCCACCGCCGATCTCACTCCCGACCAGCTCCTCCTCGACGCCGAACTCCGCGCCTGGCGCAAGGCCGAGTCCGAACGCATGGGCCTACCCCAATTCTTCGTCCTCGGCGCCTCCACCCTCCGCAGCATCGTGCTCCTGCGCCCGAAGACCATCGCCCAACTCCAATCCATCGCCGGCATCGGTCCCGACAAGGCTGAAAAATTCGGAGCCAGCATCGTCAACATCTGTAGCGCATAGCCTTCACCACCGCAACACCTCATCGAGCCAAACACGCAAAACTGCTAAACTAGCTATTGGCGATAGTTCTCCTGCGGACGTTGTTCGAACAATCGGCAACCCGCGCCGCCAAAGGACAACTCTCATGGCAGACCACACCCAAAACGGCACCCAGAACGGCAACTTCGGCTCCTCGACCCTCCGCCTCAAGCTAGGCCTCGCCGAAATGCTCAAAGGCGGCGTCATCATGGACGTCATGAACGTCGAGCAGGCGCGCATCGCCGAAGAAGCCGGCGCCATCTCCGTCATGGCGCTCGAGCGCGTCCCCGCCATGATCCGCGCCGAAGGTGGCGTCGCCCGCATGGCCAGTCCCAAGCTCATCAAGCAGATCATCGCCGCCGTCTCCATCCCGGTCATGGCCAAAGCCCGCATCGGCCACTTCGCCGAGGCGCAAATCCTCCAATACCTCGGCGTAGACTTCATCGACGAATCCGAAGTCCTCACCCCCGCCGACGAAACCCACCACATCGACAAGCACGCCTTCACCACGCCCTTCGTCTGCGGCGCGCGCAACCTCGGCGAAGCTCTCCGCCGCATCGCTGAAGGCGCAGCCATGATCCGCACGAAAGGTGAACCAGGAACCGGCGACGTCGTCCACGCCGTCCAGCACATGCGCCAGATCGTCCGCGAGATCAAGGCCCTCACCGTCCTCGGCGACGAAGAGCTCTACCACGCAGCCAAGGAGCTCCAAGCCTCCTACGAACTCGTCCGCATGGTTGCAAAGTCCGGGAAGCTGCCCGTCCCCAACTTCTCCGCTGGCGGAATTGCCACTCCTGCCGACGCCGCCCTGATGATGCAGCTCGGCGCAGAAACCATCTTCGTCGGCTCCGGCATCTTCATGAAGGAGCGCGCCACCCCACTCGACGTCGAGAACAATCCGCTCGAGCGCGAAGAAGCCGTCTCCCGCGCCCGCGCCATCGTCCTCGCTACCACCCACTTCAACGATCCCAAAATCGTCGCCGAAGCCAGCGAAGCCGTCATCGGCAGCATGAAAGGCCTCGCCGCCGCCGCCATCGAACAGCAAGACCTAATGCAAACCCGCGGCTGGTAGCCCTCCACGGCGTCATTCTGGCGCAGCCAGAGCTCCAAATCCAAAGTAGAATTGGAATAACTATGCCAACCGCCGCACGCACACCTCGCATCGCCCTCCTCCTCGCCCTCGCCCTATCCCTCCCCGTCGCAGCACGCGCCGACGAAGCCTCGCATCGCGCCAAAGCCCAGGAGATGATGAGCCTGCTCCATACCGATAAGCTGGTCCAGCAAGTCGCCGACAACCTCATGAAGCAGATCACTCAGGCAGCCGATAAGGCCAGCGGTCCCGACGCCACGCCGGACACGAAAGCCAAGATCGCCGACTTCGAGAAACAGTGCTCCCAGATGATCGAAGCGCAGGTGGGCTGGAAGTCGATGCAGGAGAAATTCACGGACATCTACGCAAAGCACTTCACGGAAGAGCAGCTCGACGTCATCATCGCCTTCTACAAGTCGCCCGCTGGAGTTTCGCTCATCGCCAGCATGCCGGACGTCAACTCGGAAGTCGGCCAATTTGGACAGAGCCGCGTTCAGGCAGTGCAGCCACAGTTGCAGCAGTTGTACGCAGACCTCCGCAAGAGCCTCGCTCCGCCTCCGCCCACCCTAGGGCCAATCGGGCCTGGCCCCGCCACTCCGTCCGCGACCCCCGCCGCGCCGGTCACCCCGCCCCCCTCTACGCCGAAATAGCTAAACGAATTTCGGCGAGCGCAATTAATGTCTCATCGCGCCCAGGCCGGCGGTATCCTGATCGCACCCTTATTCCCCTCAGGTGCCGTCCAATGAAGCGTCTCGCCTTCCTCCTCTGCCTGCTCTTCTGCCTCCCACCCACCGCGCACGCCGACGCCGCCAGCAAGCATGCCAAGGTGCAGGAGATGCTTGAACTCCTCCGCATCGACCGCGCCATGGATCAGGTCATGAACATGGTGCAGCAGCAGGCAACCGCCGCCACCAACGCCCAATTAACCGGCAAAGGCGCAAGCGAGGACCAGAAGGCCCGCGTGGATGCTTTCCAGAAACAGCTCTTCCAGTTCGTCGAGGACCAGATCGGCTGGAAGTCCATGCAGAACGACTACATCGACATGTACTCCCAGACCTTCACCGAAGACGAAATCGACGGCATCCTCGCCTTCTACAAAAGCCCCGCCGGCGCCGCCTTGATCGCCAAAACTCCCGAGCTCACTTCGAAAGCTTCCGTGCTGGTCGCGAAAAAGATGCTCACCCTCAAACCCGAGATCCAGAAGATGGTCCAGGACTTTGCCAGCACCGTCGGAAAACATAGCGGCCCTACCATCAACTCCAACTAGCGCGGTGCGTCGGAAATTAGGCTACATACTGCGCCGCGAGATTATCGTTTTTCGGATTAGCAGCGGGCTTCAGACCGCGGTAAGTAGCACATAAATTGTCGGGGCTTTAGCCCCGGGAGTTCTCTTTCTCCGCTCCAATTCAAATGGGATAAACGCTATCTGTGTAACCACCACCCTAGCGCGTCAGCCGAATCCCCACTCTCGGCGATAGACTGGTATCAGTGCCGCATCTCGCACGCACTCTCTCGATGTCAGCGAAAGCCCCAACCGATCAGCCTCTCACTGTAGGCATCCTCGCCTTGCAAGGCGCCTACGACGCCCACGCCCGAACCCTCACCGCGCTGGGTGCGATCCCGCGTCTCGTCCGCACGCCCGCCGAACTCGACGGACCCGGAGGCAAGATAGATGGCCTCATCATGCCCGGCGGCGAATCCACCACCATGCTCAAATTCCTCGAGCGCAACGGCTTCTTCGACGTTCTCCAAACCTGGGTCCGCACCACTCCCACCTTCGGCACGTGCGCCGGCGCCATCCTGCTCGCCAACCACGTCGAACACCCGCCCCAGCGCTCGCTCGCCGCCCTCGACATCACCGTCGAACGCAACGCCTACGGCCGCCAGATCGACTCCACCATCCTCACCGCCGACACCGCCCTCCCCGGCGGCCCGCTCGAAATGGTCTTCATCCGTGCCCCCCGCATCCGCCTCACCGGCCCCACCGTCGAAACCCTCGCCACCCGCGACGGCTTCCCCACCCTGGTCCGCTCCGGCCATCTGCTCGCCGCCACCTTTCACCCGGAACTCACCCAAGACTCCCGTGTCCATCAACTCTTCCTCTCCCTCATCCGCGAACACAAAGCCGCCACCGCAGACCGTTTCTAACCAGCCACCGAGCCCGCATGTCCATCGGGGTAGCTGCGGCCTTCAATGTGGAACGCGTGCGCGGGGGCGTCGATGGCTCATGATGATTTCCATCACGGGTCATAAAACACGCAGTTCGGTCTTTGGATTAGCAGCGGCCTTCACGCCGCGGTAAGTGACCACAGAGATTGAGGGGCTTTAGCCGCGGGCCTTTCTGCGCCATCGAATCCCCGCTCCGCAATCTCATCTCGCACTGAAGTACCGTGCCCCCTCGCACTTCGCCCTCAAGCCCTGCCGCGCCTAGCCTACACTTGTCTCCAGTCCCGCCACCGGAGCCCTGCCATGGACGACAAACCCAACCAGCCCGCCGCCCCCCGGCATCACGATCCTCGGAATCCGCCAGCCCCGCCGCGCCGCTTCGTCTACCGCTCACCCGAGCCCGACGCCACACACTCCCATCCCCTCCGCCGCAGCACCGACATCCCCCACCCCTTCCAGGGAATCCCCGGCCAGCTCTGTCCCGGCCCAGTCATGCTCAAGTTCCGCGTCTACCTCAAAGTCAACTAAGCGCAGCGCGTCGTAAATTAGAGTACGTATGTGAGCCGCGAGATTGTGTTTTTTGGATGAGCAGCGGGCTTCAGCCCGCGGTAAGTGGCAAATAATTGTCGGCGCTTTAGCCCCGGGTCTTCTCTTTCCCCGCTCCGATTTAAAT
>Ga0302278_10000764_pt1 | contig 40667 bp, 35 predicted proteins | sample III_Bog_N3_2_FD_194543 | JGI IMG/M metagenome (GOLD analysis project Ga0302278, IMG submission 194543) | Peat permafrost microbial communities from Stordalen Mire near Abisko, Sweden - III_Bog_N3_2 | ecosystem: Environmental > Terrestrial > Soil > Wetlands > Peat | place: Sweden: Abisko...
GTCAGATTGCGATCCATTTTAGGCTCCATCAACGTCATCCCCCTGGTCGCAGAATCTCAGTAGAAAGCATCACGGCTGGCCCCCGGTGGGGAGAGTGTTAGGGCCCGTCTGGTCTACCCCTGGGCTAAAGAAAATTTGGGCGTCTGGATCGATTGCGAGGAAGGCCGGGTCAATGTCTATTGAGGAGATGTTTGCGAGCGCCCATGTGAGTTGGGGAACAATGCAAAGAGCCAGGGTGCCACATTCATCGGGCCCGCCTGCCTGGGTAGTAACCGACGTATAAACCGTGATGGGAGTGTTTGTGGGGATAGAGAAGATCTGATTTGCCCAAGAATCAGGATATAAGCAAATAAGCCCAGTGCCACAGTAACCTGAATAAATATAGTTTTGGCAAATATTGCTATAGGGGGTGCAGTTGAAACCGACCCACGCTCCGCTGTAACCAGAAACAGCGGTCGCGGTAGATGCATTCACGGCCACGGTGGCGGTGCTGGCAGTTTGAGACGATATGAGGAATTCGTATGCCTCTCCTCCCCCGGCATTTAAATAGCTTGAATTCGCGGATGAGGTGCCAGCCGATGTGTAGGCGTAGGAGAAAGGTCCGGACGAACCTATGATCGAAGTCGTAGCGGTGGAAAGATTGTCTTCGGAATCTGAGACGGAATAAGTTCCAGGCGGGTTCGAGGCGCCATCGATGGCTCCGGAGGTCGTTGTCACGCAGGCACTGGAAGGGTTGGACGGGCTTGCGTTAAGGAAAAAGCAAACGAGTGCGCTGGTTGATCCGACGGGCGGGGTTAGAGTCACGCCGGGTGAAACGGTGAAGGTTACTGTTTGAGAGACGCTGCCCAAAGTTGCCGTGATGGACAACGAGCCCGCTGCGATGCCGGACACGAGGCCGGTATCGGAAACTGTGGCATTCGAGGTTGCGCCTGAGGACCAGGTTACGGAGTCCGTAATGTTCTGGGTTGTGCCATCGGAGTAGGTACCAGTAGCGGTGAGTTGCGATGTTCCGCCAGCGGGCGCGGTTGGATTTTCGGGTGTGATCGCGATGGATTGGAGCGTTGCCGGGGTAACTGCAAGCGTGGTGCTTCCAGAGATGGCCCCCAAGGTGGCCGAAATGCTCGTGGAGCCCTGTGTGACTCCGGTCGCGACGCCGCTGGCAGCGATCGATGCAAAGGACGTTGTCCCGGATTCCCAGTTGACCGAGGAGGTAATGTTGCGGGTCGAGCCGTCGGAGTAAGTGCCGGTTGCTGTGAATGCTACTGTGAGGCCGACGGGGATAGAGGGATCGGCGGGTGTAACTGCGATGGAGACCAGCGTCGCTGGGGTTACTGTAAGTGTGGTGTTTCCCGAGATGGCTCCGACGGTAGCTGTGATCAGCGACATGCCCGGGGCGACAGTGGTGGCGAGGCCAGAGGGAGCAATGGTGGCAAACGAGCTCTGGGATGAGGACCACACGGACGTGGAGGTGATGTTTTGAACCGTGCCATCCGAGTAGGAACCAGTGGCCGTGAATTGAGTCGTCAGTCCTGCTGGAACGGAGGGAGTGAAGGGAGTGACGGCGATGGACTGAAGAATTGCGGGGGTCACGGTTAGTGTTGCGCTTCCGGCGATGGTTCCCGAGGTTGCCGTAATTGTGGTTGATCCGACGGCAAGGGTGGTTGCCAGGCCTGCGGCATTTATGGTCGCAATCGGAGCGGATTTCGAAGTCCAGGTTACCGAGGCGGAGATGTTTTTCGAAGTGCCGTCGGAAAAGGTGCCAGTGGCGGTGAATTGGCTGGTCAAACCGACGGGAACGGATACGGTAGCCGGGGTGACAGCGATGGAGAGGAGAGTTACGACCGGCGCGGCGATGGTTGCCTTTACTGTCGCGGTCCCGGTGAGGCCGCCTGTGTCGGTGACGGTGAGCGAGACGGTATAAATCCCGGCCGCAGTATAGGTGTGGCTTGGGGCAACTCCAGTTCCCGTCGCGGTTTTATCGCCGAAGTCCCACGCGTAGGTGAGGGTCTGGCCTTGCGGATCGGTTGACGCTGCTCCTGTGAGGCTGACTGGCACGCCAGCGGTTCCGGAGTAGGGTCCGCCGGCATTTGCCACTGGGGGCTGCGGAGCCGCGGTTATGGTGGCCTTTACGGTCGCGGTCCCGGTGAGGCCGCTGGTGTCGGTGACGGTGAGCGAGACGGTGTATGTCCCGGCCGCGGTGTAGGTGTGGCTTGGGGCGACTCCAGTTCCCGTCGTCGTTTTATCGCCGAAGTCCCAGGCATAGGTGAGGGCCTGACCTTGCGGATCGGTTGACGCTGCTCCTGTCAGGCTGACTGGCACGCCAGCGGTTCCGGAATATGGTCCGCCGGCATTTGCCACTGGAGGCTGGTTTGCGGGCGGAGGGTTCGTGGAGTTGGTGGGTCCACCACCGCATCCGGCAAGGGTGGCAAGTGCACAGGCGGCTAACGCAAGGGCGACGCGCATGAGATCTCCGCAGACGGCCTTAGAGCAAATAGCTCTGCATCTCATGCCTTCTGATATTCAATTGTCGATTTCGTGATTCGGTTTCGAGGCTATACCCCGGTTGCACGAGGCGCAATCTAATTCGTGTTTGTTTCTGGACGTAAAGTTTCGGTCTCTAAGGCAAAGGGTCGGGAGCAGGGAACGGCGTTCGTTTGCCTTTGGTGGGGTGGGAAACGGCCTGGCCTGAAGGCCACGCTCTCCTGGGGCGCAGCAATTCGGGGGGTTGAAGAGGTTGCGGAAAAACTCGGGATATGGGCCGAGACGGACGAAAGCAAACCTTGGTGGCTAAAGCCACCAATCATTCTGCGGGCTTTATTGCCGGGGATGAATCCCCGGCCCTCGGCCCGTACGAGTTTTTCCGCGGCCTGTAAAGCCAACTCATTTTGCGGCGTTTACGGCACCCGTTCGGCTGCGCTCAGGGCAGGCTCTGAAGTCTTGCCCTGACACAAAACATGAACGACCATCTGCATGAGACACACCACCAGCTTCTCGGTAACGTGTTTTAGCGGAAGGGTTCAGCAAACGCTTGTCAATCGTCTTCGGGGGTTAGGTACCCTGGTGGGAGGCCTGCTAAACCAGCGCGTTGCGGGCGATGACTTCGCGATACCACTCGGCGGTCAGCTTCGGTGTGCGCTTCAGGGTCTTGTAGTCCACGTAGTGGATTCCCAGGCGCACGCTGTAGCCGCTCGTCCATTCAAAGTTGTCCAAGAGGCTCCAAAGAAAATATCCCTTCACCGGATAGCCTTCTGCCACGGCACGCTGCAAATTCGTGAGGTAATTGCGCAGATACATCAGCCTGTCTGTGTCTTCGATGGTCCCGGCCACCGTCACCGCATCGTGTGATGGACAGCCGTTCTCCGTTATCAGGATCGCCTTGGGCTGCCAAAGTTCACTCACGTTTCGCGGGCCCCAGTAGAGCGCCTCCGGCGCAATTCCCAGCCAGTTAAGAACCATGTGCGGGTAGGAGGCCGGCCGGCCTAGTTCGCGGTAGCCCTGCGCGGAGTCGATGGCACAAACGTAAGTGCCCGAGTAAATGTTGAGGCCCACGAAGTCCAGCTTGCTGCCGATAGCCTCCATGTCGCCGGGCTCAACCCTGGGCGCGTTCGTGCCTTCGCGTTCCAGGTAGCTCTGGGGATATTTGCCTTCCAGAATCGGCGTCAGGAAGTAGGAACTGGCATCACGCGTGGCGCGCTGAGCAGCCTTGATGTGTTCCGCTGTCTCAATTATGGGTATAAACGTGGGAGGGTCCTGCGCCAGCCCCACTTTGGTCCCGGGCGCGGCGCTCGATCGAATTGCCTGGACCGCCAAACCGTGCGCCAGGATCACGTTGTGCCGCACCTGATTCGCCTGCCCTGGGGGCAGGTGGAGCCCCGGCGCGAACGTACCATACCGGTAGCCCGCGTCCGACATGTTGCCGAACTCGTTGGTGGTCATGAAGTGTTTGACCCGGTCTGAGAGCCGACGGGACACATAGGAGGCGTAATCGGCAAACGCCTTTACCGTATCGCGCGACTGCCAGCCGCCCGGCAGTGCCTCGGGCAGATCCCAATGGAAGAGCGTGAAGTAGGGCGAAATTCCGTTGGCCAGCAACTCATCCACGACCCGGTCGTAGTGATCCATGCCCTTGGGGTTGGGCTGGCCGGTGCCGGCGGGGAAGATGCGCGACCAAGAGATGGACATCCGATATCCATTTGCGCCTAAGTTATGCAGCAGTCTGACATCTTCCTTGTAGAGGTCGTAGGAGTCGTCGGCAATGTCGCCGGTATCTCCATTCGCGATCTTGCCCGGTTGGTGCGAGAAGGTATCCCAGATGGAAGGTCCACGGCCGTCCTTGGTTACGGCTCCCTCGGTCTGATATGCGGCCGTCGCGCACCCCCACACAAAGTCCCTCGGAAAGGATCGTGACGCCGTGCGCACCTCTGGCTGAGCAACTTCCGGGACAGACAGGCTGCCCATTGCGGCTGCAGCAACGGCGGCAGTTGACACTCCAAACCGGCGGCGCGAAATGCGGTTCATATTCCATCCCTTCTGCATAGCATCGTATCTCTTGAACCTGGCTGTTGCCGACGGCAGACCGAAGTTCGGTCGCTGATTCCTTGGCTCGCGCGGATAAAGATGGCGCACGAAAACCTGTACTGATCGGACCTTGAAAAGCCGCCGATGGAGGGTCACATATGACCCGGCTACGGCGGCGGCGTTTTTACGAGGTAAGTGGGCGGATGAGGTTCGTAGTCTCGCACCTTAGCCGCAAAGACAAAGACGCGGCGAGGGTGGGGCCCCGGCGAGTCTCGGTATCCCACCCTAGCCGCAGAGACAAAAACGCGGCTAGGATGGGGCACCCGGCTAGGATGGGGCACCCGGGGTTTCTGGTCTACCACCCATTCGCGGTGAGGCTGCGAATGGATGGGGGACGGAGTGTGTCCTGCGGATTGGCGTTGGAGCGGGCGGGAATCACAGACACAATGGCTGGAGGTGTGGCAGTTTGGAAGAGACTTGGCAACCGGGGCTGTTCCAGCGGCCTTGTGCTTGGTAGAGTTTTCACGAGAGGAATAAAGCGATGAACCACGGCACTGCCGAGTTGAGTAGCAAGATTCATTCAACGGTATCGTGCGTCCGATGGACGGTTTTGGTGGTTGTGGTGCTGCTTTCAGTGGCATCAGCAGTCTCGGCGGGGCAACAGTCGAGCGAGGTGCAACAAAGCAGGGTGAAGAAGATCGCGTTCGAATCTGGATGGACCTCCTCTGCCAATGTCGACGCTTCTCATTCAGACGTTGAGGGCGTTGGAGTAGCCGGGTCGGGGCCAATTCGAGCGAGTATTTATGTGCGCGACCCGATCGATTCAAAGCCGCGGTATGTAGCCGAAGGCCAATATCCGTCATGGTCGCGGGACGGAATGCGGGTGGCCTATTGCACGGTGGACGGAGCCCTTTACGGTCAAATCCACATTGTGAACGCAAACGGAAAAGGCGACCACAGGCTGACCCACCTGTCGACCGGGGCGTGCTTTCCGGAGTGGTCGCCTGATGGAAGAGAGATTGCGATTGCGATCATGAATGGGGTCACAAGCAAACTGGCGATCGTGGACGAGAGCGGGAAAGTGCTCCGCGAACTGGGCGATGGAAACAGGCCCCACTGGTCTCCGGACGGCAAGCAGATTGTGTATGTTCTCCCTTTACCGCGCATGCGCGTGGGCAGTTCGATCTGGACCATGAACGCGGACGGCTCCGGGGTGAAAGAGTTACTGGAGGATAAGTCGGACGTGGTTCAGGCGGACTGGCTTCCGAATGGATCGGGCATCCTATTCACTTCGGCGCGGGATGGGTCGGCCGCAGTGTACACGATGGACCTTGAAGGCAAGAACGTACGCAAGCTTGGCGGAGACCCGATGATGCGCTGGTACCACCCGGCGATGTCGCCGGATGGCAAGAGTTTGATCGTGGATGCGGTGATGCTGGCGCAGGACCCGACGAGGAGGTTGCAAGTGGTGGAGATCGACGCGGAGACGCACAGGGCGAAGATACTCGCGCTGGGGAATCACTTTGGTGTTTTCTGGGGTCAGGCGGAGGAGCCGAAGGCGCAGAAGGACGCGGGTTCGGGGCATTGATTTGGATTGGGCGGTTGGGAGGGCAGGGACGAAAAGGGCGGCCGAAAACAACCGCAGGTCCTTCGACGACCTAGAAGGTGAGGCGGGATTTGGGGAACCAGGTGAGCTGGATGGTGGTGTTGGTCACAGTGTTGAGAGGGGCGGGGTAGGTGGGGACGCCGGTGTTGTAGATGGGGGCGGTCCAGTGTTGGAGGTGGAACTGGCCGTTGAGTTCGAACTCGGGGCCGAGGCGCTTGACGACCTGGAAGCCGAGATCGTTGAGGGTGGTGCCGCCGGCGACGAAGTCCTTGGCGACTTTCTGATTGCGATAGTTGACCTGAAAGTATTCGTTGCCACTGAAGTGGAGGGTTAGCCAGGCCTGGCCGCCTTTACCTTCGCGGCCGATCCAGTCGCCGAAGAGCTGGCCGGCGTTGGTGTAGCCCTGCTTCTGGATGGCTTCGAAGTACATGAAGTGGCCGCCGTTGGATGTTCGGACGACGGGGTCGGTGTTGACGCCTTCAACGCGGAGGTCGAGGCGAGGCAGGCCGGGGAAGTGGGAGAGATAGATGCCGGGGCGGACGGAAGCGCGTCGGGGCGCGTCGATGGGGGAGACGTCGTCGTGGACTTCCGAATCAGAGTAGAGGGTGAGCCAGCGGCGGAGATAGGGCAGACGCCAGGAGAAGTCGAATGCACCGAAGCGGGCTCCGGGGTCGGTGTTGCAGCACTTGACGTTGGCTTGAGGCGCGGAGAAAGAAAAGAAGCTGCGCAGGAAAGACTTGATGTTGATGGGCTCGTGGCCCTTGCCACCCCAGATGACGGTGCGCTCGAAGCCGAACTCGAGGTTGGGGGTGGGGCGGAAGCTGATCTTTTCGACGTGGACCCATGGATCGCCGGGGTTGAGAACGTTTTGCTGGCTGGTGGGGTTGGGCTGGCCAGGGCCTGGGTAGGAGGGGTTGGGAATGTAGGTGTGGCCGTGCAGTCCACCGACGATGAAGTCGTAGCGGAATGGTCCGGTGAGGCGTGAGAGGAGCGGCACCCAGAGGGGCTCGGCGCGGTTGATGCGGAAGGAGTAGAAGTTTTCAGCATTGTTGGAGTAGGCCATGCCGCCGCCGAGGCCTGGGCCGAGCCAACTGTCCTGCTTGCCGAAGGAGATCTCGTGATTGAGGACGCGGGCGGAGGCGTAGGCCTCAAGGAATCGGCCGCGGAAGACGGAGGCGATTGGGCCGAGGGGGATGGTGGCCTGGTTGTAAGGCGTGCCGGTGGCGGGATTGATGAAGGGCAGGCCGTCCTGAGCGGAGAGGGCGGCGGCGAGGCCGGGGGAGTAGCCGGCGTAAGAGCCGGTGGCCTGGGATTCTCCGCGGATATAGATCTGGAAGCGGCCGGCGGCGGCGTAGCCGGAAGCGCCGGTGAAGCTGTTGAAGCCGCCGGCGATGGGGCGGCCGTAGTCGTTGATGACGGAGGAGCCGAGGTGGTAGCTGTCGCGGAGGGGCGTGCCGGAGATGGCGCGGGCGACGGTGTAGATGGACTCGACGCGGCCCTTGCCCTGATGAATGCCGCATGGGCCCTGGGTGTCGGCGTTCAGCTCGTGCAGGAGTGCTTCGTAGATCTCCTCGGCCTGGTCGAGAGCGGGGCTGGAGTCGGCATCTTCGATGCGCGCGCCGGCGGTTTCGAGCATGTTTTCGACGCTTGAGCGAGTCCAGGGGCGCATGCCGAGGTAGACGTTGTCGACGAAGCCGAGGGAGTAGAGGCGGAGGACCGCCGGGTAGACCCAGCTATCGACGGGGATGAAGGGCGAGTCGAGGTTCGCTGGCATGCAGGGGGAGACGGGGCGTGTGCGGTCGGCGTGTTGGGGGGCGGCGAAGATGTTGGGGGCCGGGGTGGGGGCGGGGTCTGACTCAGCGCGGAGAGTGGGAGCGACGAGAAGCAACGCGGCGAGCAGAATGAGGTAGATGGCCGCGACGCGTTGACTCACGATCATCTCCTCACTTTAACACTCGGGTGTTACAGGCTTTGTTGGACGGGGCGGGATGGAATTGGTTGGGTGTTGGCCGTCGAGCAAGAGGCGGTCGAAGGGTGGTGTAGCCGACCGAGATTTTTTGTGCTCTCATTCAGAGGCTGAAGACCTCTGCTCCCCTGTTGTTGATGAAACAGTCCTGCAAGGGCTGAACAGGTTGCGGAAAGAGGGCTTCGATGAGCGAGCGGTAAAGCCCAACATTGATTTTATTGGCTTTGCCGGCACGACTAAAGTCATGCCCTGATACAAGGCATGTGAAATTGGCTACTTGAATGAGTTTTTCCGCAGCCAGTGAAGCCCAGTCCAAAACTCTGGGGTGTTCATGGCCCGGCTAAAGCCGTGCCGTTGTTACAAAGCAAGTGCCCGGTTGGGGTTCATGGTCACCCACCGTTGGCACAACAACAAAGATGTGCCAAGGAAGGGGGCACCCACTCATGGTTGAGGGCTTGGGGAATGTTTTGAATCAGGCGTCGAGGTGGAGTTGGGCGCGGAGGTTGGCGGTGAGGTTGCGCTTGAGGGCTGGGGTGTAGAGGGATTTGTTGCGGAGGTAGGTTTCCATGGTGCGGAGGGGGTCGGAGCCAGGGGTGTGGACGCATTCGATGAGGGTTGCGCCGTGGTTTTTTCGAGCGTGGAAGATGGCTTCAGAGGCGACGCGGTAGACGGCGACTACGTCGTTGCCATCGACGACGATGGTGGGGAAGGTGCAGGCGGGCAGCGGTTTGGTGCGGGCGGTGCGCGTGGTGGTGCGGGAGGGTTTGGGTGCGGGGGCGACGAAGAGGATGGGGAGTTTCAAGTCGGAGGCGCGCTTGAGGGCGTGTTGCCATTCGTCGGAAGAGGTGAAGGGTTCCATGGAGAAGGCGACGACGAGGTTGGGGGATTTTTTCTGGTTTTGGAGTAGAGCGAATTTGATGGCGGCTTCGAGCTCGTCGATTACGGGGATGGTGGGGTGAATGGAGCTGAGGGCGGAGTGATGCCAGTGGGCGGGTGCGATTCGGTCGGTTCGGCGGAGGTCGATGGCGACGCCGACGGCAGCGGCTTCTCGGCCGAGACTGGAGGCGTAGAAGCGGGCGGGCTGGTTCAGCTTGATGAGTTCGCGGGAGTGGTGGTCGAGGATGCGGCAGCGGAGCATGGATGTGTAGAGGGCGATGAGCTTCTGGTTGGAGATGAGCGAGAAGCCATTGTGCGGGAGCGCGGAGGCTGTGGGGATGGTGACGGGGTTGGGCCGCGAGGATTGTTTGGATGAAGGCATGTGAAGGAAAACTCCGGGATAACTCGGATTGTAAATGGGGGGAAGGCAGGGTGTGGAGTGTCGGGTGTCGGGTCTGCTCGAACTCGCGAGCTATAGGGTGAGGGCCTCGCTTGCCGACCGGCGGGTTTTCCAGCGGGAGAAGAGAAAGACCGCGATGCCAGCTGCGATTAGGACAACGGTTCCGCCGACGACTTTTGCGATGGCGAGGGGCTTGTTCGGCTCGTCGTCTGCTGGGATGGTGGAGAGAACGATGGTCATGGCGGTGCTTGCCAGGCCGAGAGACGCCAGAGCAATGGCCACTGGTCTGCCACCGGGAACGCGGCGGACTTCAGGGCCGGCGGGCGTGCTTTGCATGCGGATCATGGCGGCAAAGAGAAACAGGTACGGCACGAAGTAGGAGATGATGCCCATGCTTACGAGGACTTCATAGGCTCCGCGGACGGAGGTACCTGCCTGGCCGAGGAGCGTGACGGCGATGCCCGCAAGTCCGTAGATGCCGATGGCCACCCAGGGGGTGCGATAGCGCGGATGAATGCGGGCAAAGGCAGGCGGCAGGCAGTGATGGATGCCAGCGACAAAGGGAAGGCGCGAGGTTGAGGAGAGATAGGCTGCGGCTCCGCCTACTGCGTTGAGGGCGACAAAGATCGCGACCGGGGCGAGGAGGCTGGCGATGCCGAGGCGCGCGCTCATGAGGCGAATGCCGTTGACCAGGCCATCGGGACCGCCGACTGCTGTGCTGGGCAGAGCCACTAGCAGAGCGCCGGTGCCAGCGATGTAGCCGATGGCGAGGACGCTGCCGCCGACGAGAATGGCCCAGGGAATGACGCGGCGGGGATTACGAATCTCGTCGCCCATGGCACTGCCGGCCTCGACGCCGCCGAAGGCGAAGAAGACGCTTGACCAGAAGATAGCGTTGTTGAGCGAGAAATGGGGGATGAAGCTGGCGGGGGTGAAGTGAGTGGCGGCACCGAAGTGAGTGTAGACGGCGACGGCGAGCGCGATGATGACGGCGAGCGGTAGCAGGCTGCCGAGAGCGCTGACGTTGTTGAGCCATTTGCCGGCATCGACTCCGCGAATGTTGAGCAGGGTGATGATGGCGAGCCACACAACCGAGAAGGCAACATAGTAAGCCGGGCTGGCGGCCAGCGCTTGCGCGCGTGGACCGAAGGCGAACAATGCAGACGCCGCGCCGAAGTAAAGCACGCCGGGAAAGTAGGGGAGATTGCTCATCCAGTATGTCCAGGCGGCGATGAAGCCGGAGAAGCCGCCGAAGGCCTCGCGGGTCCAGATGTAGATGCCGCCCTCGTCGGGATGGCGCGATGAGAGCTCCATGACGCTGGCAGCGAGCGGAATAAAGAAGCAGGTGAGCGCGGCGACCCATACGAGAAGAATGCTGGGACCTGCGGCAGCGGCCATCGCGGTCCAGCGCACGCTCATTCCACTGACGACGTAGAAGAGCGCCAGATCGCGGAACCGGATACCTCGCTTGAGTGCGGGTGCGGGGGGCATGTAGGGCGCAGCATATCAAAAGGTGTGTGCGGCGAAGAAGCTATTTCTTCGTGTCGGCAAGGACGGCCATGGCGGCGTTGCGGCCATTGATGCCGATGACGCTGCCGCCTGGATGGGTGCAGGCTCCGCACAGATAGACGCCTTGCATCGGAGTGCGCGAGGCGAGCCGGCTGGACCACATATAGGCTGGGAGGCACTCGCCCTGGAAGATATGTCCGCCGGTGAGGCCGACTTTCTGTTCGATGTCGGGCGGCCCGAGGACCTGTGCGTCGATGACCGCGGATGGAATGTTGGAACAGAAGCGGGCCAGGGATTTGAGTGCGAGGGCGCGGACTTCGTCGCGGCGGTTGTCCCAGTTGCCGTGGGCGAAGTTATACGGGACGAACTGGGCAAAGACGCTCATCGTATGTTCGCTGGCGGGGACGACCGATGGATCGTGGACGCTTTGGAAATAGAGCTCGCACCATAAGTACTCGGGTAACTCGCCGCGCCGGGAGGCGGCAAAGGCGGCCTTCCATTCCTGTTTGGTTAGCGGAGCGTTGATCTGGCCGTAGTGGTGGGGTTGATCGGTGCCTGGACGGGCGACGAAGTTGGGCAGCTCGCGGAGGTGGACGTTGAGCTTTACGGTGCAGCCTTCGATCGGCACTTGTTCGACCTGTATTTGCCAGGTGGGATCAGCGTTCTTTCCGAGGAGGCGGAGGGTCTGGCGCGGGTCGGCATTGGAGACGATGGTGCGGGCGGATATGAGCTCTCCGCCTTCGAGGCGCACGCCTTCGCCGGGAAGGATTTCGGCTACGGGCACGCCGGAGATGACGGTGGCGCCGGCCTCGCGCGCAGCGTCGCAGCAATAAAAGGAGACCATGCCCATGCCGCCGCGCACATAGCCCCACATGCCGGGCTGGCCGCCGAGGCGTCCGCTGGAGTGATGGAAGCGGATGGAGGCAGTGCCGGGATCGAAGGGGCTGGCGTTGGTTCCAATTACACCCTGGCCCAGATAGGCAGTCTGGAGCCGCTCGTCGTCGATGTACTTCTCGACGAACTCGGCCATCGACCAGTCGAAGAGGACTGCGCGGGCCTCGGGGTCGCCGGCGAGGCGATCTTCCAACTGGTCTCGTGTGGGGGCTTCGCCAATCCAGAGGTCGGCGGTATGGGCGTCAGCGCCGCGGAGGTTTGGGTTGGGGGCCGGGCGCAGCTTGTCGCGCAGGCGCTGGATGACATGGCACATGGCGCGCCAACCATCGACGTCGCGGGGAGCAAGAGCGCGAACTTCGGCAGCGCACTTTTCGTCGTCGTCCCAGAGCTGAATGCTGGTGCCATCGAGGAAAGGCACGAAGAGGCCGTTGACGGCGGGGGTCCATGCGAAGCCGCGGCGGGCCAGGTCCAATTCTTCGGCGACGAGGGGATGGAGAAGGCCGGCCAGATACGCGCACGGAGACATGCGCACTCCGGGGAAGGGCTCCTCGATGGTGCAGGCGCCGCCGACGCGGGAGCGGCTCTCGATGACGAGGACGCGTTGGCCGGCGCGGGCGAGATATGCGGCGCAGGCGAGGCCATTGTGGCCCGCGCCGACGACGATGGTGTCCCAGGATTTGGCGGCGAGGGTGCTGAGCGGGATGGGCAGGCCAATTTCGCCGAGGATGTCTGCGGTGAGAGAAGGCATGATCGAATTAAGCTAGCATTTCTGGTTGCGGTTGCGCACCGGCAGACGTTTGGGAGGCCGGAGATTGAACCGCGAGATGAAGCTCCGGTATCGCGAAAACCGCCCCTCAGGGGCTAAAGCCCAGGTTTCATGGGCGCTTTGCGGCACGACTAAAGTCGTGCCCTGATACAGGGCCCAGGCTCGATCGAGCTCTTCCGCAGCCTGTCAGGGCCGTAATCGATAGAGGCGTTTTCAGGGGCCTAAAGGCCCCTGCTTCCTCTATTCGCCGGATTGTTTTTGGCGGGCGCCGCGGTAGTAGAGGAGGAGGCCGAGGAGGATGGAGGCGAGGGTTCCTCCGATGAGCTTGGCCTCGAAGGCGAGCTTGTTGGAGGAGTCTCCGGGGGGGACCAAAGAGACGAATATGCCGAGGGCGACGAAGAGGATGCCGAGGAGGCCGCAGATCCAAACGCCGGGGATGCCGCCGGGAACGAGAACCGCGTGGGGGTTGGACTGGCGGTCGGGGCGGCGGGCGAGCTTGATGACCGCGGCGAACATATAGATAAAGGGAATGAAGTAGAGGATGATGGCGGCGTCGATGAGGAACTGATATGCGCCACGGGTTGTCTCGCTGACCTGGCTGACGAGGAGGATGCCGCCGGAGAGGATGGCCTGGACGAGGATGGAGATGTAAGGAGTCTTCCATTTGGGATGGATTTTTCCGAAGGCGGCGGGCAGGTAGCGGTCGATGCCGACAACGAAGGGGACGCGGGCGATGCCAGCTACCGTGGAGCCGACGCCGCCAGCGTTGCCGGCGGTGACGAGGACGGCGGCGAGGACTCCGAGGAAGCCGATCTTGAGGGCCATTGAGCCGATGGTGATGGCGCTGAAGACGCCGGATTGGGGATCGATGCCGGCGGCGGGGATGAGGGCGAGGATGGCGAAGGTGCCGACGATGTACATGAGCGCGATAAGCGCGCCTGCGCCGAAGACCGCGCGGGGCAGGGTGCGGCGGGGATTGCGGACTTCTTCGCTCATGGCGGAGACTAGCTCAAGGCCGGTGAATGCAAAGGCGATCTGGGACCAGAAGTTGACGGTGTCCCAATTCCACGTGGGAAGCATGTTGGCGACGGTGAAGTGGGTGGCTGAGCCGTGGCGGAGGGCGACGAGGCCGGCGATGGCGACGAGCATGAGCAGGGGGACGTAGGTGCCGACGCCGCCGGCGTTCTGGAGCCACTTGCCGACGTTGAGGCCGATGATATTGAGCACGACGGCGACGATGAGCATGGCGAAGGAGACGGTGAGCAGGAAGGTGCGGTCCTGGGCGAGAGCCGCGCCGCGCGGGCCGAAGATGTATGCCGCCATGGAGGCCGAGGCGAGCAGGAGGCCGGGGAAGTAGAAGACGGTGTAGAACCAGTAGGTCCATCCGGCGATGAAACCGTGGAAGGGGCCGAAGGCCTCGCGCGACCAGGCGTAGAGACCGCCCTCCTCAGGGAATCGGGAGGAAAGTTCGTTGATGACGAATGCGCCGGGGACGAAGAAGAAGAGAGCGGCGAGCACCCAGAGGCTGATGGAAGAGGTGCCGTTGTGACCGGCGGCGGCGATCCAGCGGGGGCCGAGGACCGTGGCGATGTTGAAGAGGAGGACATCCCAGAAGCCCATGGTTTTGCGGAGCTGGGATTTGGGGTTGGGCGTTGGTGGAGGCGGGATGGTCATTGGCGATGGTGTCCAAGGTAAAAGCAAGAGCAAGAGCGAGAGCAAGTGCAAGAGCAAGAGCAAGAGCAAGAGCAAGAGCAAGAGCAAGAGCAAGAGCAAGAGCAAGAGCAAGAGCAAGAGCAACTACAAGAGCAACTACAAGAGCAACTACAAGAGCAACTACAAGAGCAACTACAAGAGCAACTACAAGAGCAACTACAAGAGCAACTACAAGAGCAACTACAGATCCTTCGACTCACCACCCCCAAACTGAAGTACGTTTGGGGCCCCGTTCGCTCAGGATGACAGCTACTATTCCCTCAGGATGACAGCTACTAATTGTTCAGGATGACAGCTACTAATTGTTCAGGATGACAGCTACTAATTGTTCAGGATGACAGCTACTAATTGTTCAGGATGACAGCTACTAATTGTTCAGGATGACAGCTACTAATTGTTCAGGATGAGAGCTTTGTTGTGAGACGAACCTTGGAATCATCATGCTAGGAGGAGTAGTCGGCGTTGATGTGGATGTATTCGTGGGTGAGGTCGGTGGTCCAGAAGACGCATGAGCCGGCGCCCTGATGGAGTTCGATGGTGATGGAGAACTCGGGCTTCTGAACGTATTCGTGAGCGGAGGCTTCGTCGAACTGCGGTGCGCGGCCGCCGTTGAGGCAGATTGGCAGTTCGCCGAAGCGGATGTCGATGCGGTTTGGATCGATGGCTGCGCCGGAGTAGCCGATGGCGGCGACGAGGCGGCCCCAGTTGGGATCGTTGCCAGCCCAGGCGGTTTTGACGAGCGGTGAATGGGCGATGGCCTTGGCGATTTTTAGTGCGTCGGCGTCGGTGGCTGCGCCGTGGATACGCAATTCAACGAGATGGGAGACGCCTTCGCCGTCGCCGACGACCTGGTGGGCGAGCGAAGTGCAGACTTGCGTGAGAGCAGTGGCGAAGGCTGCGTTGTTGGGGCCGATGACGGCCTCGGAGGCACCGGAGGCGAGAAGGAGAACGGTGTCGTTGGTGGAGGTGTCGCCGTCGACGGAGATGCGGTTGAAGCTGACTTCGATGGCGCGGTTGAGGTAGTCCTGAAGCAGGGTGGGCTCGATGGCGGCGTCGGTGAGGATGTAGACGAGCATGGTGGCGTGAGGCACGAGCTGGGGATGGATCATGCCGGAGCCCTTGCCGAAGGCGGCGATACGGACTTCATGCTTGCCGTTGGAACCGTCGACTTCGAAGCGAGTGAAGGCGGTCTTTTCAATGGTGTCGGTGGTGAGGATGGCGGTGGCGACATCGAGGAAGTGATCGATGCCGGAGCCGAGCGCTGCGGCGGCTTCGGGGAGGGCAGCTATGAGCTTGTCGGCGGGAAGCGGGACGCCGATGATGCCGGTGGATGAGGGGAAGACTTCTTCGGGCTTGCAGTTGAAGGTTTTGGCGGCGGCCTGGCAGGTGGCGATGGCGGCGGCCAGGCCCAGTTCTCCTGCGGCGCAGTTGGCGTTGCCGGCGTTGATGGCGGCGACGCGGATGCGGCCGGCGGTGGCGGCGAGGTGCTGCTTGTCGATGATAAGCGGGGCGGCGATGACCTTATTGGAGGTGAAGACGGCGGCGGCGTTGGCGGGAGTGTCGGCAACGATGAGCGCGAAGTCAGTGCGGCCGGATTTCTTAAGGCCGGCCTTGACGGCGGCGTAGCGGAAGCCAGGGGGGAGTAGGAGTTGGGAAGTGTCGGACATGGGTGTGTCGGGCATGATGGTTAACCCATTTAATCTAACAGGGTCCAGGGTTCAGGGTTCAGGGAACAGGGAACAGGGAACAGGGAACAGGGAACAGGGTTCCCACTCATTCGCGGTGAAGCTGCGAATGAATGGGGCACAGCGCGGTTGGTGAGGCACGGAGCTTGAGGAGATTGATGACGGAGAGCGGCGCGACGGACGAGAGCAGGTTTCTGGAGATGCGGGCGGTGAACGTGGCGCGGGGGGATCGCGTGGTGCTGCATGATGTGAACCTGACGGTGGAGGCGGGGGAGCATGTGGCGATTCTGGGCCCGAATGGGTGCGGCAAGTCGACGCTGATTATGGCGATGAGCTGTCAGATTTATCCGATTGTCCGCGAGGGGATGCGGGTGAGGATCTTTGGGCGGGTGCGGTGGTTTTTGACGGCGCTGAGGAAGCACTTTGGGGTGGTGGGGGCCGGTTTAACAGGCGAGGGGCTGCCGGGGGAACGGACGGCGGTGACGTCGGGGCTGGACGCGGTGACTGCGGGGTTCTTTTCGGCGTCGACGCTGTGGCCGAATTTGAAAGTTGAACGTGTGATGCGGGAGCGCGCGTGGGAGGCTCTGGAACGGATGGAGGCGACGCACCTGGCGAAGCGGATGGTGGGCGAGATGAGCGCGGGGGAGAAGCGGCGGATATTGATTGCTCGGGCGCTGGTGCACAGGCCGAAACAATTGCTGCTGGACGAGCCGTCGAATGCGCTGGATCTGGCGGCGCAGCGGGAGTTGCGGGAGACGCTGCGGCGGCTGGCGCAGGAAGGCACTGGGCTGGTGATGGTGACGCATCATCTGGGCGATATCTTGCCGGAGATTGAGCGGGTGATCCTGATGCGGGACGGGCGGATTGCGGGGGATGGCGGGCGCGAGGAGATGTTGACGGAAGCAAGGTTGAGCGAGCTGTTTGGGACGGCGGTGCGGATTGGAAGGGATGAGGGGTGGCTGCATAGCTGGTAGGGCAGCGAGTCAGCAAGGCAGCGAGTCAGCAGGTCAGCGCGTGAGATTCGAGGGCGCGGCGCTTGACCGTTGACGGATGGCGGGGGGTGCGATAGGTTGTGAATACACGGGAAAGGAGGATGATCCAGCCTATGCAAAAAGATTGTTCCAGTAGTTTCGTACGTGAGGTGACTGAGGCCTAGGGCATCGCGCCCAAGACACCCAGTAAGCCCCGGCGAGGAGAAATCGCATGGGCCCGGCGATCGCGGCAGCGCGGTGGCCTTAGTCCAATCCCAACAGTTCACCGGCAGCGGCCTGAGCGTAGTGCTTGGGCCGTTGTTGTTTTTGGGGCGGCAAGCGCACGCGGTGGTAGACGGCGCGACGACCTGGAAATAGATATATGCGAAGCCGCTGAGGGCCTGGAGGCTCAGGACAGCCGATCTGGAGATCGGCGCTACAGTTGGGGACCGGCGGTCTGATGCCATTGTGTGTGCTGTTGTGCATACCGTATGATTCCGACCATTGAGGGTAAGTCGATTTAGCGATTCTGTGTTTCGAGTTTGAAGTTCGTTGAAGAACGATCAGAAGCAACCGCAGATCCTTCGACTTCGGTCGCCGCGGCGACCTCCGCTCAGGATGACAGGCTTTTGTTTGAATTGAAGAAAGTCGATTCTCGTTCGCTCATTACGACAGATTCTTGTGATGCGAGCTTTGGACTCAGGACACTGATTCAGCGTTCTTCAGGTTTTGTTACGCGTCAAGGATTTGTGATGGGTTAGCTATTTGGAATGCGACAGAGATTTGATTCGGCAAGGGACAGGGAGGTCAGGAAAAATATGCGGCCGGAACAGTGGGAGACTTTCAAAAAAGCGGCGCGCCGCGAAAAGATGGACAAGATTCCGATGGCGATGATCATCGACAGTCCATGGATTCCGGGCTACCTGGGGATCAAGCACCTGGACTACTTCCTTGATCCGGAGCTGTGGTTTCAGTCGAATCTGAAGATCATGGAGGAGTTCAAGGAGATCATCTTTGTGCCGGGGTGGTGGATGGAGTACGGGATGGCTGCGGAGCCGTCGATACTGGGCGCGAAGATCAAGTTCTGGCAGGACAATACGCCGAGCGAGTACCACACGCTTTACCGGCTTGAGGATATCGACAGCTTTCCGGAATACGAGGTGGAAGCGGACGGGTTTGCCGGGCTGACGTTGCACCGGATCGGAATGGCGCGGCAACGGATTCTGGATGCGGGATACATTTTGCCGATGGTGACGGCTCGCGGACCGCTGTGCACGGCGGGGTTTGTGCGCGGGACGACGAACTTCATGATTGACCTGGTGGAGGATCCCAAGGGCGCGCACAAGCTGATCGATCTGTGTACGCGGGTGGTGATCGATTGGCTGAAGGCGCAACAGAAGGTGATGGGCGACGGGGTGGAGAGCATCTTCATCCTCGACGATATTGTGGGGTTCATCAATGAGGAGCACTACCTGGAGTTTGCGCATCCTTATTTGAAGCGGATTTGCGATGCGTTTCCGAAGGACTGGGTCAAGGTCTACCACAATGACGCAGAGGTGGATGCATGCCTTGACCATTTGCCGGATGCGGGATTCAATGTGCTGAACTGGGGCAAGCAGAAGCACATTATGGAAGTGAAGAAGCGTGTGGGCGACCGCATGTGCCTGATGGGGAATGTGAACCCGCTGGAGGTTGCGGTTCGCGGAACGCCGGAGGAAGTGAAGGAAGAGACGCTCGAGGTGCTGGAGGGATCGGGCGGCGAGGGAATCATACTTTCGGTAGGCGGCGGCACGAGCCCGGGGATGCCGCGCGAGAATATTCTGGCGATGCTGGAAGCGCTGGAAGAATATAACGCGAAGCGCTCGACGAGCGTAGCTGGAACCGGCCGCTGAGGAGATGATTCGTGCCTGATTACGCAGTGATGAATCAGTTCCTTTACGAGGGGAACGCGGCCGAGGTGGAGCGGCTGACGAAGGAAGCGCTGGCGGAAGGACGGACGGCGCAGGAGATCCTGAACGAGGGATTGATTGCGGGCATGAGCGTGGTTGGGGAGGACTTCAAGCACAACGTGCTCTATGTGCCGGAGGTGCTGATAGCGGCGCGGGCGATGAAGGCGGGGATGGGCGTGCTGAAGCCGCTGTTGACGGCGAAGGGTAGCGGGACGAAGCCGAAGGGCGTGCTGTTGATGGGGACGGTACGCGGCGATCTGCACGATATCGGCAAGAACCTGGTGGGCATGATGGCCGAGGGAGCGGGGTTTGAGCTGCACGATATCGGCGTGGATCAGAGTCTGGATAAATTCATGGCCGCGGCGGAGAAGTGCAAGCCGACGATTATCGGGATGAGCGCGCTGCTGACGACGACGATGATGTACATGAAGACGGTGATTGATGGATTTGAAGCGGCGGGGTTTACGCACATCAAGATGGCGATCGGCGGCGCGCCGATCAGCCAGATGTTTGCCGACGAGATTGGGGCGGATGGGTACGGGGCGAATGCATCGGCGGCCGTGGATCTGTTCATGCGGCTTGCGGACGAAGGGTAGGGGGGCACTGAACAAGTGGGCGTTGAACGTTAGAGACCCATCCCTCAGGGGCTAAAGCCCGCGGTTTTATTGGCCTTTCTCGGCACGACTAAAGCCACCCCAGCGACGAAGACCTGTCGCCGGGGACCCTGGCAAGTCGTGTCCTTTCAAGGCCTGGCCTTGATCAGAGATTCCGAAGAGGGTAAATGGGAGACCCGGATGACTACATGCAAGATTTTGTACTGGCAGGAAATCCCTACTCAAATCAGGGCTGAAGACGAGTCGGACGATGTGGTGGTGGCGCTGGACGGGAAGTTCATGGCGCAGGTGGATATTCTGGCGGCGAAGCGGGGATTGCAGGGGGCGGACGACTACCTGGCGCAATGGAAGTGGAGCGAGGAAGAGGAGCGCGAGGGCACGGCGCGCGAAGTGGCGGAAGCGGTGAAGGCCGAACTCGAGGCTAAAGGCTGGTAGGGCTGTAGGAGTTCTTCAAGGATGCCGGTTCATCTGACCATCAACGGGGAGTCGATTGAGGCGGCGGGCGGCCAGTCGCTATTCGAGTATGCCGAGGCGATGGGGATCGACGTGCCAACGTCGTGCCGCAAGCAGGGCAAGTGCAAAGAGTGCATGGTTGAAGTGGTTGAAGGGATGGAGGGGCTGTCGCCGATGGCGGAGGCGGAGCGGCATCTGAAGGGGAAGTTTAGGCTGTCGTGCCAGGCGTGCGTTGTGGCTGCGGAGGGCGAGGTTAGGTGCCATACGATGCGGCGCGGGCAGATGCGGATTGAGCGCCATGCGTTTGGGCTGCCGGTTGGCAATCGTGCGGTTGAGATTGATTCGGCGGTGACGCGGGATGGGGATCGGATTTTGATTGATGGGGTGGAAGTTGAGCGGGCCGGGCCGGAGAAGCCGATTCTGGGCATAGCGATGGACCTGGGGACGACGACGGTGGTGGTGCGGTTGCTGGACCTTGAGACCGGAGAACTGATTGCGGATACATCGTTTGAGAATCCGCAGCGGTTTGGCGGGTCCGAGGTGATGTCTCGGATTGCATACGATACGGATCATCCGGGCAGATTGTTGATGCGGACGCTGGCAGGGTACCTGACGCACGCGATTGAGAAGTTTCCCGTCGATCCGAAGACGATTTACGAGATGGTGGTGGTGGGCAACTCGACGATGCGCGATTTGTTTTTCAGGCAGAGCGTGCATTCGATTGGGCAGAACCCTTATCAATCGATCACGGAGATCGAGATGGCGGAAGGGAAGCGCACGAGCACGAGCCTGGAGCAGACCGGGCTGCGGAGCCTGCTGCCGATTCATCCCAAGGCTCGCGTGTGGGGCGCGCCGATCATCAGCGGACATGTAGGCGCGGATGCTGCCGCATGCATGCTTGCGGTGGACCTGGCGCATGAAGAGCGGCTGGTGGCGGTGATGGACATTGGAACGAACACGGAGTTGATTGTTGGGAACAAGCATCGCATTCTTGCGGCATCGTGCCCGGCGGGACCGGCGTTTGAGGGCGGAGCGATTGCGTGCGGGATGCCGGCGCTAGATGGGGCGATTGAGACGGTTGAGATTGGCGAGGATGGGAGTTTCCGGCTGGGTGTAATTGGCGACGTGACGCCGGAGGGGATTTGCGGGTCGGGGCTGATCGATGTGCTGAGCGAGTTGCTGCGCACGGGGCGCATGAATGATATGGGGCGGTTTACGGAGGACAACAAGCGGGTGACGTTGTGGCGCGGCGGAGACAAGGAGATCTTTCTGCTGGAGAGCGACGTGAACGAACTGGCGCAGGCGAAAGGCGCGAACGTTGCCGGGCTTCAAGCGGTGTTTTCGAACTATGGGATCGAGTTTGACGAGATTGAGGTTTTTTATCTGGCGGGAGGATTTGGCAGGCACCTGAACGTCGAGGCTTCGAAGCGGATCGGTCTGGTGCCGAGTTTGGCGACGGAAAAGATCGTGCAGGCCGGTAACACCGCGATTGAGGGTGCGACGATTGCGTTGCTTTCGAAGGCGAAGCGGCGGGAGTTGGAAGAGCTGGTAAGACGAGTGGAGCATTGCCGGTTGGAAACCCACCCGAACTTCTTCGAGTTCTTTGTAGAGGGCTGCCAGTTCAAGGCAGTGGAGCCGGTCAAGCCAGTAGAACAGATTAAGCCAGCGGAGCAGAATCAATGCGCGAGTTAGCCGAGGGGATCGAACTCGGCGGCTTGACGACCGAATTGAACGTGGCGGCGGAAGAGTATGTGCGGCTGCTGGGGTATCCGCGTGGACGGGTGCTTGAGGGCAGGGCGCGGGAGTTGGCGGATTGGGCAAGGGAGTGGTACGCGGAGAATGGACGGCCTTGGTTTTATGCGCGGCAGGCGGAGAGTCTGGAGATCACGGGGGATTCGATAGCCATTGATGGGGTGAAGTTCAGCAGCAGGCGTTTGAAGAGCACGCTGGAACAGGCGCAGGCTCACAGTGCGATTCTGGTGGCTGTTGGCGCGGGTGAAGAAGCGGAGCAGGAAGCAGGGCGGCGCTGGGCAGAGGAGAAGCCTGACGAGTATTTCTTTCTGGAGGTGTATGCCTCGGCCGTTGTGGAGCATCTGGCGACGGCGACGGGAGCGCGCCTGTGTGCATGGGCGGAGCAGCATGGCATGGCGGTGTTGCCGCATTACAGTCCGGGGTACGCGGAGTGGGATGTGGCGGAGCAACCTCGATTGCTGGAGCTGCTGAAGCGGACGCGCGAGTTGGCGTTTCCATCGACGGTGGAAGCGTTTGAGACGGGCATGCTGCGTCCCAAGAAGACAATGTTGGCGGTGTTTGGATTGACGCGGCATACAGAGAACCTGCGCAGGATTACGGATCTTGTACCGTGCGAGAACTGCTCGTTTGGGCCGTGCCAGTATAGGCGTGCTCCGTACAAGAGGGCTCCGCAGTTGAGGGGCGAGTTGGCGACGGCGCGGATGGCGGTGCTGGATGAGGATGCGGAGTACAGCACAAATCGGAGGGCGCTGAAGCGATGGGCGGAGGAGCGGCTGCGGATGCGGACGAACGCAGACGGATCGCTTGATGCGGTGTTTCGATATGAAGGCACTACGTGCACGAACATGGGGCGGCCGCTGGCTTTCGATTACAGCGTGAAGCTGGGGTCGCGGGCTCAAGGGTATCCTATTTTGGAGCAGCGATGCGTGCCAGCAGAAGGCGAGGCGGGCCATAAGGCCATGTGCGAGTATCTTCAGGATCCGACGGGGCTGATGGGTGCTATTGATGCGGAGAAACCGCTGAGCGGGGAGCGATTGAATGCTGTCGTAACGTGGCGGCGCGAACCGTCGGGTGCAGGTTGCTACTGTGAGAGGGCGAGCCGCGATCACAAGTGGGGGCTGGTGCTGGAGACGATTCACTACGCACTGGTGCAAGAAGAACAGGAAGAGAAGACGCTGGAGACGGAGACGCGATGAGGGACCTTTTGCAAGACGTAATCAGGGAGCGGCCGTTGCTGGGCGATGGGGCGATGGGGACGCAGCTCATGCTGGCGGGACTGGAGCAGGGCAACTGCGGGGAGGCGTGGAATCTGACGTATCCGGAGAGGGTGCTGGCGATTCAACGGAGATATGTAGAGGCGGGGTCAGAGTGCATCATCACGAATACATTTGGCGGGTCGCGGATCATGTTGACGCGGCACTCTGAAGCGGATCACGTGGTTGAAGTGAACAAGGCGGGAGTGGAGATTGCGCGGCAGGCATTCGGGGACAGGGATGGCTTTGTGCTGGGGGACATTGGGCCGTTCGGTGGATTGCTGGCGCCGTTTGGCGATTTCACGGAAGCGCAGGTTCGGAGCGCATTTGAAGAGCAGGCGGGGGCGCTGGTGGATGCAGGGGCGGACGCGGTCATCATTGAGACGCAGACGTCGCTGGAAGAGTTGTTGATCGGCATCAAGGCGGCGCAGGCGGCGGGATCGAAGTGCATTATCGGGTCGATGGCCTACGATGTGACGCTGGATGGGTCGACCTTCAGGACGATGATGGGAATTGAACCGGAACGGGCGGCGGAGTTCATGGAAGAGAACGGGGCGCACATTGTGGCGCTGAACTGTGGCACCGGCATGGAGATGGAGCGGGCGCGGGACGCCGTGGAGCGCTATAAGAAGGTGACCGGTTTGCCGGTGATGGTTCAGCCGAATGCGGGAAAGCCGCAACTGATCAATATGAAGGTGGTTTACGACGAGACGCCGGAACAGATGGTGAAGGGGCTGATTCCGCTGCTGGAGGCGGGGGCAAACATTGTTGGCTCGTGCTGCGGGAGTACGCCGGAACACATTCGCGCGTTCAGAAAAGTGATGGATGAGTATCTGGAGTCACGAGGAATGGACCGAAAGGGAGGCGAACATGCGAGTCAAGCTTTGTGATGTGAATGCGGCGGCGGTGGAGAAACTTCCAGAGCATACGGCGGATAAGTCGGGGATTGGGGTGCACTACGTGGATGCCTGGATCAAGCCGATGAATGTGAAGCTTGAGGATGGGACGGCGGTGAAGTGCAAGCGTCGGGGGCTGAAGATTGTTTTGCAAGCGGGCGGGAAAAAGGGCGAAGGACTGATGCGGCGGCTCGAGGTGAGCGCGGACCCGGTGGTGATGTTGAAGGCTGCGTTGGAGGAGGCGGCGAAGGCTGCGGGGATGGAGATCACGGTGGAGGATGGGGGGATTTTCTGTTCGCTTTGAGCAGCGGGGCGGGGTGGATCACTGCGGGGATTTCGGCTTGGTCGTAGAATTCTGCGCGAAAGGGGACGCAGATGAATAGGGAGTGGCATGCTGGGCACAAGATGCCGGAAAAGGCGACGGAGGGGCAGAGGATTGAGTGGCAAGTTGAGCATGCGAAGGCGTGTGGGTGCAGGCCGGTGCCGGAGGGGTTGGTTGGGACGATGAGCGAGGGGGAACGGCGGAAGATCAAGGCGGCGCTGGCCAAAGGGACGAAATGAGAAGAACGGCGTGGGTGTTGGGATTGCTGGTGTTGGCGGGGACGCTTGCCTGGGGGCAAAATGTGGCGGGGCAGGCTGACAAAGACGGCGTGTATACGATGGCCCAGGGGATGACGCCGGCAATCCTAGTTCACGCAGTTCCTGCCGTCTATCCAAGTGATCCGGGCTTAGTGAAGCTTAAGCATGTTGTTGCACTTCGGATGGTTGTTGGAGCGGATGGGACGCCCGGGGCGATTCAGCTGGAGGATGCGCATCCAAGCCCGTTCGATGATGCTGCAATCGCAGCGGTAAAGGGATCGCAGTTTACGGCAGCGAAGCTTGCGGGAAAGCCAGTGCCCACCAGGTTAAAGGTTTGGGTGCCTTTTCTCGGTGAGCAGAAGGAGGTTCTTCCCATCCTTGCATCGGCGGCTGCGAAGGGCGTATCAATGCTGATGCCTCTGAATTCTCCCGTGGCAGAGTTTCCTGAGGAGGCGCGCAAGGACAATGTTAAGGCGGGAATGGTGCTTATTCATATGCTGGTTACGGAGGAGGGGCTTCCCTCCGACATGCACGTGATAATTCCTGTCGGACACGGATTGGATGAGAGTGCGTTGAAGGCCGCTGCGAAGTACCGATTCACGCCCGCGAAATTCCAGGGCGTACCGGTTCCAATGGAGATCACGGTCGAGGTGAATTTTAGCCGGTACTAGGTGTGTCGCAGGGGCTAAAGCCCAAGTCATTTTAGGGGCCTAGTTGGCCCGGCTGAAGCCGTGCCGTTGTTACAGATCAAATCCATGGTTTAGATTCATGGTTTCCCACCCTGGCCGCGAAAGCAGAAACGCGGCTAGGCTGGGGCGCCCGGTCATCGTTCTGTTTGTCGGGGCGGAGTGGATTTCACAGCGTCCCTACACGACGCTAAGGGATTTTGGGGCTGGCATTCCCCGGGTTTCACCCGGGGCTACTTTCACATCGCCCCTCCGGGGCGTGGCGGAGCGCATCCGGCCGGGGCCGAGGTGACGATGACAAGGGCCCGGTCCTGAAGGCCGGGGTCGGTTTGGGCGCTGCATTCAGTGCCCTGAAGGCTACTGCTTCCTCCGCGCGGCTGGGATAAACTTGGGGCGATGCGGGTATTTGGGATTGACTGCGGGACGGAGATTACGGGGTTTGGGGTGGTGGAGACGTTGGACTCCGGGCGGGAGCATCGGCTTGCGATGTTGGGGATGGGGGCGATTCGACTGGTTAAGTCGAAGTCGACGGCTGAGCGGCTGGAGCAGGTGCATACCGCGCTGATGGCGGAGCTAGAGCGGTGGAAGCCGGATACGGTGGCGATTGAAGAGGTTTTCTATTCAGTGAATGCGAAGAGCGCGCTGAAGCTGGGGCAGGTGCGTGGCGTGGCGCTGTTGGCGGCGGCGCGGATGGGGCTGCCGGTGGCCGAGTATGCTCCGCTGAAGATCAAATCGAGCGTGGTGGGTTACGGGTTGGCGAAGAAGGAGCAGGTGCAGTTCATGGTGGCGCGGCTGCTGGGGTTGGCGGAGGTGCCGGAGCCGGCGGACGCGGCGGATGCGCTGGCGATCGCGATTTGCCACATTCATACGGCGCAGACTCTGATGGCGCAGGGAGCGGGCCGATGAAGGGTGTAGGCGCGGTGATGGTGGGGATGGCGCTGGGGTGTGCGAGTGCGCGTGTGAGTTCGATGGTGCCCCCGGGTCCAGCAGCCCCTGGGCCGGTGATTGAAGTGGATTACACAAACCCCGAGCTGGCGCCGTCGCACTGGGTGCTGACGCTGAGTCCCGATGGTGGTGGGCATTTCTGGTCGGAAAACGCCAAGTTGGAGCATCCAGCCGTTCCGGGCGCGTCGCCTGCGGCACCGGCAGTGGACCGGGATATCCAGGTGAGCGCGGCGTATGCAAAGCACGTGTTTGAGCAGGCGCGGCGGCACGGGCTGTTTGCAATCGAGTGCGAAAGCCACGCGAAGGTAGCGTTCCAGGGATGGAAGAAGCTGAGCTATCGCGGGCCGGATGGGCAGGGGAGCTGCCGCTATAACTACTCGAAGGACAGGCAGATCGAAGATCTGGGCGAGTCACTGGTGGCGGTGGCAGAGACGATAGTGGAGGGTTCGCGGCTGGACTGGCTGCTGCGCTACGACCGGCTGGGGCTGGACCGAGAGATGAAGTACTTAGAAGAAGCGGCGGGGGACGGCCGGCTGCAGGAGCTAGGGACGATCAGGGGAGTTCTGGAGCGCATGGCGGAGGATGAGGGCGTCCTGGAGAGGGTGAGGAAGATAGCCAGGACACTGTTGGCGCGGGCACCGGGGTAAGTGTGAGCGTGCTCACAAGAAAGAGGCAAGGCGGTGAGCGGGGCGATGAAACAAAAAGATCCCTTGCCACGCAAACAAAAGGGTTCAGGCGGCATCTGAGGTGTGTAGGTAAAGGCTCTTGAGGGGTTTTCTGCAGGGTGCAGAGAATGACTTCAAGAGTGCAAAGGGGTCTAATAGAAGTGCGGGGAGAGTGCAGGTGGCAATTGGAACCTGTGCTCGCAATGCGGAGGCAGGCTGAGCCGCCTCACGCGAGAGAAAGGCGGACGACAATGCAGGGCGACTGGGAACGGAATCGAGAGCGGAACGGGCGGGAGATTAGAAAATGGTGGATGGTCGCGGCGTTTGCAGCGGCGCTGCTGGTTGGCGCAGGGCTGCCGGCGACGGCGAGGGCGGACGATGAGGCGGCAGGTCAAACAGCAGGTGCGGGGCGCGGCGTACGGCTGAGCAGCGTGACGGGCGAGGTGCAGTTGTCGGTGGGCGGAGAAGTGATTGCCGATCAGGCGCTGGAAAACACGCCATTATTTGAGGGGACGCGGGTGGTTACGGGTGGGGACGGGCGCGCCGAGGTTCAGTTTGAAGATGGGACGGTGGCGCGGCTTTCGCCGAACAGTTCGTTCACCATCACGGCGCTGAAGGGCGCAGGCCCAAGCGGCGAGGCAGAAGTGGCTCTGGAGATGGGTCTGGGGTACTTTGAGCTGCAAGGTAACGGGCAGGCTGGGGCGATTCGGGTAAAGTTTGGCGACAGCACGGTGAGTTCGAGCGGATTCACGGTGTTGCGGATCAACATGGACGAGCTACCGGGGCAGATGGCGGTTTTCTCAGGAAGTGTGCACCTGACGAGCGGCACGATGGGCATGGTGGACGTGCATGGCGGCCAGAGCCTGAAGCTGAAGGGCAAAGACGGGAAGTTCGCACTGACGGATACGATTGAGCCGGATTCCTGGGATACGTGGAATGCGGACCGGGACCAGGACCTGAACGCGCTGGCGGCGACGTCAACGGGCGCGGCAAATGGCCAGCCTGACAGCACCAATCCGGCATGGAGCGACCTGGACGCGAACGGGAACTGGTACAACGTGCCGGGACAGGGTCAGGTTTGGTCGCCGTATGAGGCGTCAAGTCCCGATTGGGAGCCGTACGGGAATGGCTACTGGATGTGGACTCCGGGCTATGGCTACATGTGGGTTTCTGACAATACGTGGGGTTACATGCCGTATTCCTGCGGAATGTGGAGCTGGTATAACGGGTTCGGCTGGGGCTGGGAGCCGGGAGTGGGTGGCTGCTCGCCGTGGTGGAACACGGGAGCTTACGTAATGAATGTGGGAGGCTATCCGGGCGGGTGGCATGCTCCCGTGCGGCCGCGCGACCCGCATCGTTCCCCGGGGCCAATTTCCGGGCCGGGACACGGACGGCCAGTGCCGGTGGTAGCTGTGAATCGGCACTTCAGCGTGGCTGGCAACATGGTTTTGCCGGCGCGCGACAGGGCGGTTCCGGTGGTGATTGCGGGCAGGACAGTTGTGCCGCTGCGTCCGCTGAGCGCAAGGCCGGAGTATGCACGCACAGGGTTGGGCGGGAGCGGTGCAGCGAGCGCAGGGGCAAGCGGAGCGAGGCCGACGGCAGCGTTTGGCGTGCCGGGATCGCCGGCACGAACTATCCCGTTCTCAGGGTCATATTCAAGGTCCGCCGGCACAGGCGGAGGCAGAACTTCGAGCTATTCGGGCGGTTCTCGATCTTTCTCGAGCGGCGGCGGACACTCGAGTCCGTCATCGAGCGGAGGCGGCCATGTTAGCAGTGGCGGCGGTGGCGGTGGTGGCGGGCATGTGAGCAGCGGCGGCGGAGGGGGCGGAGGAGGAGGTGGCGGCGGCCACTCCAGCGGTGGTGGAGGCGGCGGCGGGGGCGGCAGCCACAAGTAACAGGGACGAAGAGTGGGCCAGCCTGAGGTGAGGCCAGCCTGACGAACTGAGTGATTTCAAGGTGTTCCTGGGTAAAGGCTGCGGAACTGCAGTCTTTACCCATTTTCTATGCGCTGAATCGAGGGCGGCGCGTGGCATTTCACCAGGAGAATGCCGATTGGCAGATCTGGGGGGGCCATTCAACCGCGGAAAAATCCTACAATCACGCTCAAGGTCGCATTGTGCACGGCGCAGTAACACTTTCCGTCGTAAAATGGAGTTATACCCGCCTGCTCGGCTCCGGTCATCTTTCCGCTTCTGACGAGCTTTGTTTCTTCACGCGACAATCACCCGTTCGCCAAAGGTCGTCATGCGTTCCAATGAGATCCACCGCGCGCTCGCGCAGGGAATGAACCGCTTTGAAGTTTGCCAGCTTGTTTCCAAAGGCGTACGGGCCACCCATAAGACCGGCGGCCGCTTTGAAGATTCGATCAACGATGTGCTGCAATTCCTGGGTGCCCACGAGCAGCCCAAGGGTGGGATTCATCCGGCGATCCAGCAAATCGCAGTAAAGAGCCTGAAGCCGGCGGCGTAGCCGATCCAGGTTGATTCAGTAGATAAGAAAAGTACGATTGGCCGTTGGCATTTGACCGGGTTCGAGGTCATTTGCCTGCGGCCATTCAGTTTTAGCGGGCATGATCGGGATCTATCCAATTCTCAGAGTGAGATATGAGTCGAATTCAGTCATAGAAGGCTGGAGAATTCTTCAGCGACTGCCACTGAAGGCCGTCGTGGCCGAATACGACGAGAGAGACTCTTTCGTGCTCGACGATATGGAGAAGCTTGCGCGTACTGGCGCGAAGCTGGTCTTCATTCTCGTCGTTGGGCCATGGCTTGCGGTCGGGGGCGAAAAGGCGCTGCATGACGATGGCGTCGATGGCGAGGAGTATGGGGCCAGAATTCGGAAGGTGAACAAGGACTGACTGATGGCCCGTGATGTGGCCGCTGGTTTCAATGAGGCGGAGGCCTGGGAGCAGGTCAACGTCGCCTTCGACGAGGCGGTAATGGAGCGAGGGGTGGTCCCAGTGGGGCCGTGCGGGAGCGAGGCGGGATGGCCGCTGCGCGCGAGTTCGTAGTGGGAACATTGGACGATGAATTCAGCGCAGGGGAATGCGTCGTGGTAGCCAGCGTGGTCCACGTCGAAGTGGGTACAGATTACGGTGTCGATCTGGGATGGTGAGAGACCGAGGGCGGCGAGATGCTGGAGGATGTTGGTTTCGTTGCGAGGCGGAGGGCCGCTGGGGGATCTGGCGTCTGGGGCGATGCCGGTGTCGATGAGAATGTGGCGGCCGGAAGTGGTTTTGACGAGATAGCAGGGTAGGACCATCTCAAGAAAGCGGTCGGGGCCGATGGGGACTGAGGTTGCGGAGAGCTGGAAGAGATAGAGCTGCGCGGGTGTGTCATGGGATGGGTTCATCGAGGGTCCTTTCGGCGGCGATTGGATTTCTGGCAGGGCAAAGGGCTCATACGAGGGGCGGTTTGTGTGTCGGGTTCGGGGAGGGTTACACGCTATCTCCCGATAACTATTATATCACATCCGGCAAAGGTTTGTCGAGTGGCTTTAAAGGTAAGCTGGATGGGCAAAAGGCAAAGGCCGCAACGGATAACCGGAGCGGCCTTTGAGTTATAGGGCTAAGTTGTGCGACTTAGCCCAGTGAGTTAACCGGGACAAGTTACTGTTTGCGGGCGCCGGCGAGGCGGGCGCGATGCCCAGCATGCCTGGCGCGATAAATGGCGCGCGAAGAGTGATTGAGCCTGTGATTGAGACGCACGCGGTCGAAGTGAGTCAGGCGGCCATTGTGGGCGAAGCGCATGTGCCGTTCCTGGCGACCGATGGAAGCTTCACGCCGCATGAGGCGGTGAGCCTGGCCGGGGCGGAGAGAGCCATTGCGCATGCCCATGGCGATGCGTTTGTGCTGGAAGGCGCGTCGCTGGTTGATGCCCGCGACGCGATGGTTGAATTGCGGCTGGTTCTGGGTGACAGCGGGGCCTTGCTTGAGAGCTGGAGCCTGTTGCGGAGCAGCCTGAGCAAAGCCAAGAGTGGAGGTTAGTGCGAGAAGCCCGACGCCAACGAAAGAGAGTTTCATTGTGATTCTCCGGGAGGCGGTGGTTTTTGATTTGCTGCTGTGGCCGTTCCGCGCTCACCTACATGGAGACCCAAGGTTTGTGTAAGTGTTGCGGGGGAATCGCGGGAGGTCATCCTTTCGGATGAGTTAGGGATTAAGCGGGAGTTAAGGGAGAACTTAGAAGCGCGTATGGCTAATTGAATCCGGTGGCCGCGGCGGACTGGAAGGATGTGCTACCCGCGGCGGTTCAATAAGGATGCGGCTTGAATTTCGCAGCGCCCCTACAGGGCGCAAGGGGATTTTAGGGACGGCTTTCCCCGGGTTTCACCCGGGGCTAGGATCGCGCCGCCTCTCCGGGCGTCGTAGTGGCGCGGGCATTCTGGTCTCCCACCCATTTCGCAAGGTGCGCGAAATGGATGGGGCACGGGGAAGGTTGGGTAGGTAGAAGCGGCAAGCCGATAGTTAACCCCCATGTCCCAAAGTGCGAGGGACAGGGGGACATGGGAGTTTCTGGAAGGTCAAGCAGTCGGGGGCGTTGCGAGGGCGCGGAAGAGGGTGGCGAGGGATTCGATGGAGAGTTGTTCGGCGCGGGCGTTGGGGGGGATGTTGGCGCGGACTAGAGCGGAGGCGATGGCTGGAGAGGAAAGACCTGCTTCGCGGGAGGAGTGGCCGGCGGCGCGAAGGTTATTGGCGATGGTCTTTCGTTTTTGGGCGAAGACGGAGCGCAGAAAGGGCAGGAACGTGGTCTGGTCGATGCCAAGCTCGGTGAAGCGGGGGGCGAATCGCCAGCGGAAGACGGTGGAGTGGACATCGGGCGGTGGGGAAAAGGCGGAGGGCGGAAGCGTGAAGAGGTTGACGGCGGGACCGTAGAGCTGGACGGTGACGGAGAGGACGCCGTATTCGCGGGAGCCGGGCTGGGCAGTGACGCGGTCGGCGACCTCGCGCTGGACCATGAGGGCAACGCGATCGATGGAGGCGTGGCTCTCAGCAAGTTTGAGGAGGATGGGCGAGGTGATGTAGTAGGGCAGGTTGCCGAAGACGAGGAGGGGCTGGCCGGCTCTGGCGGCAGCGGCGGCGAAGTCGAAGGAGAGGACGTCCTGGTTGACTATGGTGACGTTCTCTGCGGGGAACTCGGCGCGGAGGTGGGCGGCGAGGGCGGGGTCGAGTTCGACGGCGATGAGGCGATGGGCGCGGGCGGCGAGAGCGTGGGTGATGGCTCCGGCACCAGGACCGATTTCGACGGCGGTGCGGGCGGAGAGATCGCCGAGGGAGTCGGCGATGCGCTCGATGGCGGCGGTGTCGTTGAGGAAGTTCTGTCCGAGTTTGGGTTTGGTGGGCATGGGGTCGGGTCTGGGGTCTAGGGTGTGGGGTCTAGGGTGTGGGGTCTGGGGTATCGAGTTGTCAGGGTTCGCGGCGGAGGGCCTGGAGGTGGAAGGTGCGGCGGAGCGAGTAGCCGAGGCGCTGGTAGACGGCGATGGCTGAGGCGTTGGAGGACCAGGAGTGGAGGTAGGGGATGTCGCCGCGGGAGCGGATCTGCTGATGGACGCGGGCGATGAGGGTGTGGGCAAAGCCGCGGCCGCGGGCGTCGGGATGGGTGCATACGCCGGAGACCTCGGTGAATCCGGGGATTCGGGTGCGTTCGCCGGCCATGGCGAGGAGACGCGAGCCTTCGAGAATGCCGAAGAAGGCGCCTAGTTCGGCGGTACGTTGGCGGAATGGGCCGGGTTCGGTGAGTTGAGCGAGATCGACCATGGCGGGGTAGTCGGCTGGTACAAGCTGGCGGAGGATTGTGCCATCGGGGAGCGGGCGGTTTAGTGCTTGAGCGACTTCCGGGGAGTCGACGGGGCAGAGCATCTGGTTGAGGGAGCCTTCGCGGGCAAGTGTGAGGCCCGAGGCGGCCGGGATGGGTGCGTCAAGGAAGAGGACGATGATGTCACCGGATTCGGCGAGGGCGGGAAGGGCGGTGATGCATTCGGGTCTGGGCTCACGGATGCCGGCGAGTGGGCCGATGGAGGGGGGGTAGCGGCGAGCGCGGGCATCACCGAGTGCGAGAGGCGCGTGGGCGTGGCCGAGCGCGTGGTAGATGGGATTGTCGAGGAGAACGAAGTCTGCGCGGGTCACACTGTCATGATAGCGAGTCAGCGAGACGGCAGGTCAGCGAGTCAGCGAGACGGCAGGTCAGCGAGTCAGCAAGACGGCGAAACAGCGGGACAGCAAGGCAGCAGAAGATTTTGGTCTTCGACCCTTGGCACGAAGGCAAAGACGTGCCAAGGATGGGGCACGCGGCCGTCTATTGGTTGTGCGGCGGCATCGGTACGACGGTCGGGACGTGCGGAGGCTTGTCGAAGTTCATCACGAAGACCTGGCCATGGAGGCTAACGGGGACCGATTTCGGCTTGCCATTTTCGAGATAGGGCTCGAAAAGCCAGCCGGAAGCAGCGGTACGCACCTGCGCGGCAACATCCTCAGGCATGTCTCCGGAGATCTTTACATTTTGCGGCTCGCCCGCGGGGCTGATGACAAGCGCAATCTGCACAGGGACGGGACCGGAGTTGCCCGTCTTCGAGACGAAGATTCTTGTCAGGTTGCAGCGAATGCAATGGAATCCATTGGGGAGGGCTGGTTCGATACTGGCTTCACCCATGCCCGGCTTGTCTCGGAGCAGCGGGGGAAAGGTGTGATGGTCCCACTGCGCCAGGTCGCCTTTTGTATCGAGTGTTTCTACGGTGGTCAATGTGGTGCACTCAATGGCGCCTTGCGTCAGCAGGCAGAGGTTGCTTCCACCGCGTGCCCATTGGTTGGAGAGCATGTGTTTAGGGAGGCGGTCGAGGGGTTCCAACGCGGCTGACGGCTGGGCAGATGTCGCGGGCCGATCCGGGTTGGCCGGGGGTTCGAGGAGCCGCGAAAACGGGACGAAGAATGTGCCTCCGGCAAAGCAGCCCTGAGGCGTGCATCCGCCGCAACCGGCCCAGTGACAGGCCTCGCGAAAGACCGGAAGGTGCTCCCATTGGATGCCGTCGTTGGAGCGAACGGCCATTGGGATTCTCAGTCCGCCGCCTGGTTGATCGCTGCCGACGACCTCACCGCCGATTGACCAATACCGAGCCTGCTCGACAAACACGTCGCCGCCGCCGGCACCATGAGGCAGGTAATTCGCGTTCCAGGTTGCTCCACCATTGGCTGTCCAGAGGAATTCGCCATCGCCGGCTTCGCCCTCGCTGACCCGGACGATCAGGTGGTTTCCATCGAGGGCTGCGAGATCAACTGTGAAGGGGTACTTCTGCATCCAGTCGGGGTCATTTTCCGGGCTGACTGGTTTCCAGGTCTTGCCGCCGTCGATGGTGGAGAGGAGGGCAGTGCGGGTGCGCACGACCCCATGTTTGGTGTCTCCGAAGGCAGCCTGGAAGGTGGCTTCAGGGAGGGCGATGGACCCGGTCCAGGAATCTCCGCCGTCTGTGGTTGTGAGCAGGTGAGGACCGGCTCCAGCCGCATAGCCGAAGTTTGCGCCGACAAACGCGAGGGAGAGGAGAAGTCCTCCGCGCGGGTCGTGATATTTCGTTTTCCAGTGCAGACCGCTGTCGGTGGAGACGGCGATGGTTGCATCGCTGCCTGCCGCCCACATTGCGCCCTCGTGCTCGAGGAGCGCCTGCGGAGAAAAGCCGGGAGAGACCGGGGTCCATCCAATCGTGGATTGAGAAGAGAGTTGGAATGGGATCGAGGCGAAGAGGATGAGTGCGGCGGCGACTCGAATAGACGAGGGCGAAAGTGAATGCGGCAGAATAGGATGACGATCCGAGTTATACATAGCGTTCCCGGCAAGTGTAGTCCGTTCCAGGAAGAACACAAGACGCAGGCGAAGAAATGTACATCCAATTGCGGAGAGATTGGGGACAGCTTGCCATAGTAGACTTCGGTTGTTGGAAAGCGCAGGAGAGGGATTGATGCACATAGTGTTTGCGGCTTCGGAATGCGTTCCATTTGCGAAGACTGGCGGGTTGGCGGATGTGGTGGGGGCGCTGCCGCCGGAGTTGGTGAAGCTGGGGCACGAAGTGACGGTGTATCTGCCGTTTTATGCGGGGGTGCGGGAGCGGCTGGAAAAGGAAGCGGGTGCGGCAAGGAGCGGGGAACGGGGCGAAGGGGATCGGGGGGACGGCGAGTGGAATTGGGCGGTGCGGTCGATCACGGTTCCGTTTGAGCACTACAACCGGTTTGTGGGGGTTGTGGACGGGGGGAAACGCGAGGGAGTGCAGTTTTACTTTCTGGATTGCCCGGAGTTGTTTGACCGGCGGGAGCTTTATGGGCCCAAGGGCGGGGAGTTTCCGAATAACTGGGAGCGGTTTGGGCTGTATTGCCGGGCGGTGCTGGAGGCGGCGAAGGTGCTGGGGGTGCCGGATGTGTTTCATGTGCACGACTGGCAGGCGTCGCTGATTCCGGTGTATCTGCGGACGACGTATGCGGGCGACCCGGCGCTGAACAAGGCGGGGACGGTCCTGACGATTCATAACGCCGGGTACCAGGGGTGGTATCCGCCGGCGACGACGCAGCGGCTGCTGTTTCCGTGGGATGTGTTCACGAAGGACAAGCTGGAGCAGTTCGATACGTTTAATTTCTTGAAGGGCGGGATTGTGTTCAGCGACATGCTGACGACGGTGAGCCGGAAGTATGCCGAAGAGATACAGACGGCGGAGTTTGGGGAGAAGCTGGACGGAGTGCTGCTGAGTCGGGCGGCGGATCTGCGGGGGATTTTGAATGGGGTGGATTACTCGCAGTGGGATCCGGCGACGGATGGGCATTTGGCGGCGCACTACACGCCGAAGGATTTGAGCGGAAAGAAGGAGTGCCGAGCGGATCTGCTGCATGCGTTTGGACTGGATAAGGTGCCGGAGACGATGCCTGTGATCGGGATCGTTTCGCGATTTGCGACGCAGAAGGGCTTTGACCTGGTGGCGCGGATTGCGGAGCGGATTTCGCAGCGCGAGGTGGTGGTGGTGGCGCTGGGGACGGGCGAGCCGCTATATGAGCGGTTTTTCAGGGAGTGGGCTTTCCGGCATCCAGACCAGGTTGCGGTGCAGATCAGGTATGACGATGCGCTGGCGCACAAGGTGGAGGCGGGGTCGGATATGTTTCTGATGCCGTCGCGGTATGAGCCTTGCGGGTTGAACCAGATCTATTCACTGAAGTATGGGACGGTGCCGATAGTGCGGGCGACGGGCGGGTTGGACGACACAATCCAGGAGTGGTACGCGGAGATTGGGGACGGGACGGGTTTCAAATTTGGCGGGATGGACCCGGAGGCGCTGCTGGGGGCGATCGATAGGGCGCTGGAGGCTTTTCAGGACAAGAAGGGCTGGACGCAACTGATGCGGAATGGAATGGCACGGCATTATGGGTGGGAGGGGCCGGCGAAGGAGTATGCGGAGGTTTATGCGGAGGTGGCGAGAAGGCGAAACTGATTGGGGTCGGGCCGGGTGCATCAGCAAGTCAGCAAGTCAGCGAGCGACGCTGGCGCGGGACCAGGTATAAGCAACGAGCCAATTCAAAGAGCGTCCGCCTCGGCGGGCGCTCTTTTGCATGTGGGCTATTGAGTAGGCGGGGAGCGGGAAGGTAGTGAGGGCGCGGGCGGCCCCGGCGGCGGAGAGGTGGGTGCTGTCGACGTAGAGCATCGTGTCGCCAGCGCGATAGGCGCACTGGGTTGGAGTGGGGCAGAAAGCTGGCTTGGGGTCAAACACCTGGGGCGGGAGATGGTCTGGGATTTGGGCGGGGAGCTGCTGGGATGCTTGCTGGAGAAGCGACTGGGAGGCGGAGATTTCGGGGGAGGATTCGGGTGGGAAGAATCCAGGATCGCTTGGGGTGCTGGGGTCGGCGCTGCGCGCGGGGTTGAGGATTCGATCGAGTGCGCGGCGGGTGGGGATTTGGGCTGAGCGAACAGCTAAGAGCGGATCGACAGCGAAGCTGGGGGTGTCCTGGACGAGGATGACTTGTTTGCCGGCGGACTGGAGTGCGCGAACGGTAGCGTCGAGAGCGGATTGATAGAGGCGGAGATTGGCTTCGGCGGTGGGGACGGGCGGTGGATGGATCAAGTTTGAAAGCAGGGAGGGATTGGCTGGGCTTGCGTGGGTAGCGTTGGATGCTGAGGTGGATGCGGAGGCGGGAGTCGATTCAATGCCGGGGACGGGGGCCAGCCAGCCATCTTTCCAGTTGCGAATGAGGGGAGCAGACCACGAGGCAGTGAGTACGACGATGCGAATTCGCGGGTCGGATTGGATGCGGATGAAAGTGGCGCGATTAAAGCGCTCGCAGCGGGCGGCGAAGTTGGGGACGCGGGGGAGCAGATGTGTGGCGCCGATGAGCGGAGTGCAGGAGCTCCTGACGAGTTCGGCGAAGCCGTAGCCGCGAGCGTTGGCGAGGACGCGCATGGCTGGAGCGAGGGCGAGGGCGTGGCTGTCTCCCCAGAGGGCGATGGAGGGGAGGGTTGATGCGGGGGATGGATAGCAGCCAGGGCTGAGGTTGGGTTCGTCGTTGGCGCCGTCGAGGCATGGGTCGGCGAAAAGGATGTCGGCGGGGGCTTCCATGGTGGCGAGATGGGGAAGTCGTTGGGGCAGGCCATGGGCGACATAGAGGGCGGCGCAAACGGCAAGCAGGGCGACGCTGGCAGCAGCGTATCGCAGGAGGAGCGGCGCTGGAGACATGGTTGAGTGGCGGAAAGGTTGCTCGATGAATCTCCAGGACAGGACGGCGAGGATAAAGGCAAGGGTGACGGCGAGGAGAGCGGCAGGGAGGGAAAGCGAGTTGGCCGTGGCGACGCGGAGATAGGCGAGCAGGGGCCAGTGCCATAGGTACCACGAATAGGAGACGCGGCCGATGAAGACAAGCGGCGCAAGGGCGAGGAGGCGGCGGTTGAGGAAACTTGTGGGGAGGGCGATGAGGATGGCTGTGCCGAGGACGGAGGGTAAAGCGGCAAAGCCGGGGAAGGATGAGTGGGGAGTGAGCAGAACGAATGGGGCGAGGATGAGGGCGAGGCCGACGAATGCGGCGAGATTGGTAAGCGGTGGAGAGAGACGCAAGGGGCGGCGGTCGCGCTCGAAGACGGCGAGGGCGACGCCGATGCCGAGTTCCCAGGCGCGATCGGGGAGGAGATAAAAAGCCTGCATGGGGACGATGCTGACGTCGCGCGCGGCGAGTAGAAGCGAGAGGAAGCAGACGAAGAGGACTGCGGGGAGGACGGTGCGGGGTCGCAGGCGGGCGAGCAGGACAAAGAGAAGGGGAATGACGAGGTAGAACTGCTCTTCGACACCGAGGGACCAGGTCATGAGAAGAGGCTTGAGGCTGCTGCTGGGGTCGAAGTAGCTGGCGAAGTGCCAAAAGGAGATGTTGGAGGCGGAGAGGGTGGCGGCGAATGCGTCGCGGGCGAAGGTGCGAGCTTCAGAGGGCGAAAGCAGAACGAGCGCGGCGGCGATGGTGAAGAGCAGGACGATGTAAAAGGCGGGAAGGATGCGTCGGGCGCGGCGCTGGTAAAAGCGGAGGTAGCTGAAGGAGCCGCTGCGGATGTCGGCGTAGATTTGGCCGCCGATGAGGTAGCCGGAGATGACGAAGAAGATGTCGACGCCGGTGAATCCGCCGGGGATGAAGGGGACGCCGGCGTGGTGGAGGACGACGGAAAGTATGGCGAGGGCGCGAAGGCCGTCTATGTCAGGGCGATAGGTATGGCGGGTCTTGGGGGAGGATGTTTCGGCTGGCGCGGACTGAACGGCGGTTGAGTACATAGGGCTCCCCCCGCGGTTGGAATTGAAACCAACGGCGGGGGAGGGCCGTTTCGCAGAGAGGAAGAGGGAAATGGTGCAGTGATGGCTGTGAGAAATATAACGCGGAGTAGGTCTTGCGGACAAGCCAGAGGACGGCGGCATGTCATCCGGATTGGCAATCGGGGCGTAGAGAGAATTGTGGGGTTGGGCTGGCAAGTGAACAAGTCTCGGAGACGTGAGCGGGTTCAGCGGAGCGCAGGTCGACGCTTTTGAACAAGAATCACAAAGCCGACGAGCAACCCAGTGGATAGCAGGAGCCAGGATGAGGGTTCAGGGGTTTGGCTCAGAAAGATGTTCACTTGAGGCTGACCATTTGACTGGATCTGAACATCATCCAAGGCCATGAATGTTTCGTAAACGCCAGTTCCAGGGCCAACCACGAGATTGCCTGGAGGAAGCGGCAGTGAAGCGCCGCCATAGTTCAAAGTCTGGGTGGCGGACGAACAGATATCCGCGTCTGAGCACACAATCAGCTCCTGAAAGAACTCGAATCCCCAGTCGGCAAAGGGAAGAAATGGGGGCGGACCATTCTCGCCCGCGACGGAGACGTCGAAGGATCCACCAGCGTGCATGTCGTCAATCGCCCAGCCGGGTGCGATATCAAATGTGAAAGTGGTGATCTGGGTAGTTGTAAATGGCGCCAAAGAGATTCCGTTTGCAAATAGAGGGGACGCAGCCAACGGCTCAACACATTGGCCTGAAGATGGGCACGGGTATCCACCGCCGAGCGGAAAATTGCTGCCGAATGTGAGGGGACCATAGGTTATGTTGTCAGCTTTCAGATTGGGAGACGAAATGAGAGCGAACGCAAGAATGAGAGAAGCGAAGATCCGGGTTTTCAAAATAGCCACCAATCAGGCGCTTGAGCTTTGAATTGATAGCAAAAGCCTCCAAAGCGCTTCGCGCCCTACTTTCATTGGGATCAAATTTGGCAACCATTTTACGCTCTTTCGTTCGCTCTGGATTTCTTTTTGTGTGTTCGTGGTTCCTGGTAGATAGCCGGACTTCAAGTTAAAGTTTTGCGGACGAGCCAGAGGACGGGAAGGCCGAGGAGGATGAGGGCGGTGCCGAGGAGGGAGCCTTTGAGGTTGTCGGTGTAGCTGGAGATGAGGACGGCGGTGGCGCAGAGGACGAAGAGGGCGGGGAGGATGGGATATCCCCAGACGCGATAGGGGCGAGGCAGATTGGGCTGGCGGCGGCGGTAAACGAAGACGGTGGTGGCGGTGAGCATGTAGAAGAGCCACTCGGCGAAGACGGCGAGGTCAAAGAACTGCTTGAAGCTGCTGAGGAAGACGAGCAGCACGGTGGAGAGCAGGGCTTGCACGATGAGCGAGGTTGAGGGGGACTGGAAGCGCGGGTTGATGTGGGCGAATTGCTTGAAGAAGAGGCGGTCGCGGGCGGCGGCGTAGGGGATGCGCGCGCCGGACATGATGGTCCCGTTGAGGGTGACGAAGATGGAGAGGGCCATGGCTGCGGCGACGAAGCCTGCTCCGGCGGGTCCGGCGACGATGGAGAGCGCGGCGACGGCGGGTCGTTCGCTGGCGGCGATGGCGGAGGCGGGGAGGATGTACTGGATGCCGGCGTTGGTGGCCATGAAGAGGAAGCCGACGAGGAAGAGTCCGCCGATGAGTGCGATGGGGAGCGAGCGCTCTGGGTTGCGGACTTCGCCGGCGACCATGGTGAGGTCGTTCCAGCCGTCGTAGGCCCACAGAGTGGCGATGAGGGCGGCCATGAAGCCGGAGATTCCGCCGACGGCATAGGGCAGAGTGGAAGAGAAGTTGGACCAGGAGCCAGCGGCGGAGGTGAAGCATAATCCAGCGACGATGAGAATGAGAACAACTTTGAGGATGGTGAAGACGAGTTGGAAGTCGCCGGCCTTTTTGATGCCGATGTAGTTGAGGCCGGTGATGAACCACGTTACGGCGATGGCGACGAGCTGAGACCAGAGGATGGGGAGCGGGCCGCCGATGGCCTGGGTGCTGAGCCAGTGGAAGGCTGCGAAGAAGCCGAGGGTGCGGGTGAGGCCGGTGGTGACGGCGGCGATGGAGGCGGGTTTGGCGACGGCAAACCAGGTCCACATGTAGAGGAAGGCGGTGGTGTCGCCGTACGCGCCGCGGAGGTAGACATACTCGCCGCCGGCGTAGGGAAGCATTGCTCCGAGCTCGGCGT